>Ga0116227_10000524_pt1 | contig 75228 bp, 70 predicted proteins | sample S1TSphgellanicum_FD_89693 | JGI IMG/M metagenome (GOLD analysis project Ga0116227, IMG submission 89693) | Host-associated microbial communities from peat moss isolated from Minnesota, USA - S1T2_Fb - Sphagnum magellanicum MG | ecosystem: Host-associated > Plants > Peat moss > Unclassified...
AAAAAAAAAAGGCCCCCCCCCCCCCCCTCCGCCCCGGAAAACTAGGGTGCTTTGAAAATAAATAATTGAAAAAAAAACCTAGTTGTCATCTGTGATAATAGGTTGTTTGGAAAAAGTTAATTAAGGTGCCTAAAACTGAATTTTAATTTATTTCAAAAACCCATTGTCATTAATGACATTATGTAGTTTAAAAAGATCTAAAACATTCAAAACCTAGTGTTGTCAACAACATTAGTTAAATTTGAAGCAAGTCATGGCACTTTTGACAAAGAATGAAAAAAAAACTCCTTGTGTTACCAATGGGTTTGAAAAAAATTGTGGCACCTTTAAAGGAGGGGGAAGAAAATTACATTGTTGTCAACAACATTGGGTTAGTTTGCCTAGGAAAAGAAAAGTCATTGATTTTTTTTCCAAAAAAAACAATGACCATGGGGTGGATGTTAGCATAGTAATGGTAATATAATTATGACATTTTTAAAATAATGGCATTTAAAATCATAGCCATGAAATACATTTACAATGGAATTGACATTATATCATTCAATAAATGTTATATCATATATAATTAAATCGTGTGTCATGAAGCTCTAATTAATCGAAATTAAACTTACCCATTACAATTTAACGATAAAATGAAACATTCATCCAATGTTTTAATGGAAGTTGTATTTATTAAACACATATAATAAATGCAATCAAATTTTTCATCCATAAATTAGATGAATAAAAAAATCATTCATCCATAATGAAGATGAATGCTTACATTCATCCCCATGTTTGCTTCTAGGTTTACTAGTAGAACATTCATTTTGTAGTTAAATTATGGGTTTTACTTGGATGTGTATAGGGGGAAAAACATTTTACCATCCCAAGTTTTCACTCTAGGCTTTAGGCTTAAACTTTAGGCTCATGCGATAACTTGCCTCAAAATAACATTTTGGGGGATTAGCTTTCATGTGAAGGATATTTTGTACCAATTGAAATTTTTGCCATCTGGTATCAAGAACACCCTTGTAAAGTTTCAAAAGGTCATGGATTGAATGTTGAGGAGTCTTGGTTTTGCCAAATGTTAAATCAATGATGTCACTATTTTTAACATGACCTTCAAAGATCACATATGTCATTTGTAAGAGGTCTTTGGAAAACTTAAAAAAATAACCTTAAGTTTCATTGAATCAAATGTTAATGCTTTCATATTTTGGTGGAATAGCTAGGTCACATGATTTATTTAGATGGATTGGGAGTTTAAAAGGCCAAGGTTGAAGTGACTTCACAATTTTGTTCTCCAACCAATGGATGTTAATAAATTATGAGCCTTCCTAAACTCGTGTAATTGTTATCAAAAGGTTTGTCAAACGGTTTAGTAACATTGCCAAACCCTTTCACCCAATTGACCAAGATTAACTATGAGTACATATGGGGTGAAATTTTTTAAAAAAGATCTTTTCAAGAGTTGATGGCCAAATTCACATCATCTCCTAATTTGAAGTGACCCATCCAAGGATAACCATTCCAACTATGCATGGATTGGAATATTTTAGGTTGGGAAAGGAACTCACCCAATTTGATGATGACAATTGAAAGTTTGTGGTGGCATATGCAAGTCGATCCAACAACAAAATAAAGGTCAAATATAATTCATATGAAGGGGAGTGCCTTATTATTGTTTGAGCAATGTCATTAATTTGATGTTATTGTTATGGTAGCCCATTCACTTTGGTTATCATTCAAGTTTTGGATGGAATTAGATCAATTCATAAGAATTAGATCTTTAAGTTAATTAGGTGGGCACTTATCTTACAATAGTATGATTTTGATATTATTCATAAGGTTACACTATAACAAGTCGCGTCCCTATACATCAAATGCTTTCATTAGATTTTGAGTGAGTTCATTGGTCCCACTAAATGGAGCCTAGTGGGGATAAAGCAAATTCACTGGTCCACTAAACAAGGACTAGTGAATTGCACCCACATTTTGTAATAATGCTAGACGGGTGAATTGGGATGCTGATGGGTTAAGTCAAAACCCAAGTTCTAACAAGCAGGATATCATTGGGGCACACTATTGACATGGATATCTGGATTTGGAGGTAGTATCATGATGATATGTATCAACATAATTATGTACCCTACTCGGATGTTATGGTGATGTACTTCAAACTAACATTGGTGATGGTGATTCCCATGACATGGACATTGAACTAAAAGGTGATGGTGCCTTGGACATACATGTGAATGCACCTATTATTGCATATTTGCAAGTAAGTGAAGTTTCGATTAAATTTACACCCAAGGAGTGGGACCAAATTGTGCACAAAACCAAAAGATTCAAATGGGAAGGTAATTTTTTGTTGTGGGTGTGGATAGATGGACAAGTGTGAATGGTATTTCACTTAAAGCAATGTGAAGGCCTTATTCAACATGCTCACAAAAAATTGGGTTATTTTGGGGTTTGATGAACGTATAGTTTGTTCTAAATAAATTATTGGTGGCATGGGATGTAATCAAAGGTTCAACAATTTATTTATTAGTGTTTTGTGTGTGATCAAATTTCAGTTTTACTTATTGCATTTACATCTCATCTTTAGCCATTGCCTATCATGGGGCTTGGATATTGTGGTGCATTCAAGCTAAAAGGAACCAATGAATGTGTAACTAGTGCTTGGTTCTTCACATTTTAATGTTAAAAATTATATTAATGCTACATAGTTTTTTTATTGTGTTTACATTAAAATGTTTTTCATATATTATGGAGGCACGTGATTATTTTTGAAATTAATCTAATGAGGATAAAGTAATCAAAAGAAATGTTAAAGCATTTTAACTAGTAATTTTTTAGTGGTTTTTGTTGTTTTAAGGACTATTAATAAATTCTTTAATGGATTGAAAATGACATATTTTTGAAAAGAACCTTTAAACACATCTTTGGAAAATAATATAATGCAAAATATTTATAGGTCATATGAATTTTTTGATGATTTTTTCAAGTTTGCATTTGGAATATTCCTAGGATATTTTGAAAATATTTTGAAAATAAACAATGACCAGGGTTGCATCATTGGTTTTTTTCAATTTGAATTTACCCATCAATGGATTTGGATTTTTTCATACCACATAATTTGACCATTTGATATAACTGATATGTTTTGGTTATGATTGAACATTTTTAAAAAAGGTTAAAACTAGTGGCATTGTTGGATGTGGTAGTGAGGGTGCTACTTACGCATTTTTGGACAAGGTGTTTATTAGATTTGGGGCTCCAACTAAAATACTCATTGATGAAGGTACAAAATTTTGTGGGGAGTTCCAAAAGTTGTGTGAAAAGGCATTGATTGATCATTGCACAATTTCACAAGACCATCTTATGGCGAACATGTTGACTGAATGGATGGTGTAAATGATGAAGTGAGGTTTGCAAAAATATGGAATCTAAAATGGCCATACTTGAAATTGGAACCTATAACTACCATGATCAGTTATGAGGTATAAGTTTAACCAACAAGCGTCACTTCAAATTTTCCACCATATTTTTTACTATTTGGATATGAACCCAAATACTAGCTTCAATATGAAGAGATGCAATGATAATAATCAACTTGGATGATCTTAATGTGCAACTTCAAGCATGTGAGTAGCAAGTTACCTTGTTTCAACATGTATGCCCATGGCTATGGAGAATTTCACAATTACCTAACACCGAGATATCTTACATTATGCTATTATTAATGGACGTGGTTGTTGGCTTCAAATTTGTAAATTGGAGCCAAGAGATTATGTGTATTTGTAGTAGACAACACTAAATACTTTGGATCTGGCTATAGGACGTGTTATTATTCATGTGTAGAAGGTCTTACCTTTTAGAGTGTTACTGTTGAAAGGTAGTCAGACATGAAAAGAACACGAGTGTAATTGTGCACCCCAATGTGGATGGTTGAATTGATTCATCATTAACAATGGTTTTTGTTGGTCTATGATGTATATTATGTGAGCATTTTTCAAGGGCCACCATTATGTTGATTTGTGATTAATGTTCTCAAGGTTGGCATATGGGATGTTTTATGCCACCCTTAGAGGAAGTGCTAATCAAAAAACAATTTTGCTTTCGATGCATTAAATAAACCCAGGTTCCTAAGGTTGATATAACTTGAGTTCATAATATAACATTAAATGTAATACCTTAATTTTTAGGACAAAGCCTTTCCTGATAGAGCCGCTTGTTACCTTTGCATCAATTGCATTTGTACCAAGAGTGAAAGGTAGGAGCTAGTTCTCTCTGGGCTCCTGCAAGTTCTATAATCGCAAATAAACCAAAGTATTTGGTAGTGTGCATGCATGCCCTAAGCTTAAGCTTTTGATATTTGCTCTCTTACCTTAAGGTCCAAACCAGTGTTGGCTGGTTATCTCTTTTCTTAGTAACCATATACTTGCTCCTCAGGTATAGGGAGCTTACTACCATAATATGCAAAATGAGTAGAACTTGTTGAAAGTAGTAAAAGGAAGAAGTAAAACCAGTTGTCAAAGGTCTTACCCCCAAAGGAACCTTACAAGTTCAATCCCACCCCAAGGGCAATCCTTACAAGACTCACGAAAGATCTGCCCCACAATTGCCCTAAAGAATAAAAGAAAAATAACAACAAGTGCCATTGTACACAATAGAGTTATCATAAAGTCCCCCGATTAGGGGGCGAGAACGATCAGTTTTGGGATAATAGGGCATCAAACGTGGAACTGGGAATGAAAACTTTTACAAAACGAAATAACTGGGCCAAGACTAGTTTTTCCAGCAATTTTGGTGATAAATTGAATTTTATCCTGTCTTTCATTTTCCATTAGCGCCTCCACTGTTACGTATATTTTCACTGTTCCTACCTGTACGACTACTATAATTACTCTCGAACCTTGTGTAGCAAATACTGAGATTCAGCATTTTTGATAATGAGATTTAATATAATTTCATTACTTTGCAGACACCACTGAAAGAGGGAATAGGGGGGTAAAAGCAGGCTCAGGAACAGGGTGATGACAGTGTGACTTTACAGATAACTCTAACAAACGTGCAATTACCTAGCTTCACTCTTAAGGCAAAGAACTAGAATAGGTGGCCATTTTGGGTGAGGTAAAGCAATCAAATGATGAAAACATGCCAATCATGAATAAAACAAAGCATCCAACCAAGGGGGAGAAAATTGTTTGAAATTGTCATTTCACTAAGTTTGCTCACTCTAGTGAAACCTGCTCGAGAGCTAGTTCATGCATGTTAAAAAAAAGCAAAAACCCTATACCCTAATAAGCCCACCAAATCCTTTGCAACTAAATTCAGTTGAAGATGAGAAGGGGAGAAAGAGGAAGCTGATTAGAAATGTAGAGCAAGAAGCTGAAAGTCGGAAAGGCTTCCATCATTTGAGGGTCTAGGAATGAGGGCAATAGCCTAAACCTAAGTTTCCATGGCCATATCCCAAAAAAAGGAAGGGGCCTAGGACGAAGCAATAGCGAGAGTTCAACCCCACATTTTGAGAATGTCTCCTCACTCACATGTCTTTACCCATTGGAAAGCATGAGGTTTAGGAGAGGAAAAGGGTCTTCCCACCTATTCCTTCAGAGTGGAACGGATCTTAACACCTATTAAGTAGCCACTCCTAAGGAGTAGGTGTAGTAACATACCTCTTTTCTTTCTAGGAGGCATGTTTATAAACATAAGGTACCTTTCGAATACACTAGGAATTTTGCAAGTGCTTTAAGAAAAGTTGTAATATGAGAGGCTAGGTTCATTTAAAATATAGAGAGAAACTTAAGGTTTTCTTTGTCCAGGAAAAGGTTATTTTTATTTTTAATTTTTTTATAAATTTAAATTTATTTAATTTTTAATTTTTTTTTGGGGTAATGAGACAAAAGAGGAGGAAATCTTGCCATCAATAAAACAAAGCACTCAACAAAAGGGGGAGAGAAATGTACAAGATGAAAGGACTCAAGTCTCGACAAATAATAAAAAATCCTCCCCAGAGGGCAGATCGCTAGAAGAACATGAACAAATCAAATACCTGAACCCTTTTTAATCGTGAGAAGTATATCAAATTAAAAAATAAGAACCCTTGAAAAAACACTCTTAACTTAAATGAACCCTCACCATTAGTAAGGGCATACTTTGAAAATAAAGAAATTTTTTAGCATACATAACTTAGAAAAACCTTTACCTATAATAACAATACGCTTCAAAATAGAGGAAATTTTTTAACACTTTTAACTTAGAAAAACTCTCACCTATAATAACAACACGTTTCGAAATAAAGAGAAACAAATTTTAAAAAGCTTTACCAAACCTTGTCTGGAGTCACAAAATAAAAGAAATTTTTTGTAAATAAAAATCAAGGATGGGAACTCATCCATCAAAACTTCCAAAACTTGGATCCAATATGAAACTGGATTTAATAAGCTAAAACTTCCAAAACTTGGATCCAATATGAAACTGGTTTTAATAAGGTAAAACTTCCAAAACTTGGATCCAATATGAAACTGGTTTTTAATAAGGTAGAACTTCCAAAACTTGGATCCAATATGAAACTGGTTTTGAATAAGGTAAAACTTCCAAAACTTGGATCCAATATGAAACTGGTTTTAATAAGGTAAAACTTCCAAAACTTGGATCCAATGCAATAGTCCCAACAACAAAATAGAGAAAAGCTTTTACCACACCCAACTTAGAAGAAGAAGCCTCTCATCTAGAGCAACAAACAGCAGCACACTTCAAAATAATAGAGGAAAAGCTTTTCTTTTTAGCCAAGCTCTTCTGACTCCTGACTATGAGCTCCCCAATTCCCAAGGCTTTTAAGAAGCATTAATAAGACAAGTAAGCAAAAGTAGCAGGCTATTTAATAATAAGTAAATAAAATTTACATGCATGAACCAAATATATGTATTGATTTGGGAAACAAAATATCACAAAATAATAATAATAATAATAATAAATATGGGTGGTGCCAGAAATAATAATAAGTATCGCCTGATTTTTACTCATCTCTTTACAGTAGAGGGGGTGGGGTGGGGGGGGAGCTGCTTGTCATTTGTGTCATGGATGAAACAAAGATGTCACCCTTTTTTTTAAATTTCAATATTGGCGATATTTTGCCAAAAAAAGAAATTAAAAATAAAAATTTCGAAAACTAACTAAGTGATTTAGGTGGTTGGTTTTTTCAATAGCCAGAATTAGTTAATGCAAGGGAAAAAAAAATTTAGTTAAAAACTTAGAGTAGATTTTTCTACACTTTGGTTTTCAGTTTGGGTAGCCAAAAATATAGAATGATAATTAAAAAGGTTTTGTATATTATTAGTTCATATTTTTTTTGGTTGATAGCCAGATTTGGATTTTGGCTAAATCTTAAACTAGGGATGCTTGCCAAAGTTTCTACACCTTCCTATGGATGATACCCATTTTGGCTACAAACAAAAATCCCTAAAAAAATAAAAAAAACACACTACTCTGGACTCTGGACTCTCTTCTGCTCTCTTCTCTTCTCTAGTCTCTCTCTGTTCCATGCACCTTCCTCTGTTGGTTGATGATGCAGCTCCTCATGTACTCCTCCACCTCCTCTTGTGTTGTTGTTGTTGTTGTTGATGTTCTTCTTCTTCCTGTTGTTGGTGCATAAACTGTGGGTGGGGTGCTCATCAAGTGAGTATTATCAGCAGCATTGTTGTTGTTGTTGTTCCTGTTGTTGGTGCATGAACTGTGAGTGGGGTGCTGCTCAAGTGAGTATTATCAGCAGCATTTGTTGTTGTTGTTGTTGTTGTTGTTGGTGCAGAAACTGTGGGTGGGGGTGCTCATCAAGTAAGTATTATCAGCAGCATTCTGTTTCCAATAGTCTGGTGCAGTGTCTTCATCTCCTGTTGATGCAGAAGCTCATGTAGACTGCCATAGTAGTAGTAGTAGTAGTAGTAGTACTCATGTGAAGTGCTGCTGCTGCTGCTGTAGCTTTATACCCAACAGCAAATTTCCTCCTCACTGATGTATGACCATGTGGTGAAGCCTGAAGTTCTTATGAGAAGACTAGAAGTGGGTGCTCTTCTTCTTCCTCCTCCTCCTCCTCCTCCTCCAGCTCCTCCTCGCTTGCCAAAGCTATGGCCGCCTAGTCTTCATGTACTCCCACTGCTGATTTTAGGCTTGCAATGGCTGAGCCTGTCGTTGCCGATGGTCTGTCATGCTCAAGATACCTATTTTTCAGTATCCAACTTCTCCACCGCAGCTGCAAATCTTCGCTTGCCGATGATCACATTCATAGGAGATGCAGCTGCTTCAGAGACCGGGATTCAGCTCACATCCACCACCACCACCAGCAACAGCAGCAGCAGCAGCAGGGTGGGGAGAGCTTTATACCAATTCCCAGTGAGAATGTCAGACCCTGCAAATATTAATGTAACAGCCTCTTTCACCACTTTCTTCACCTTCTCTGTTGTGCCCTCAAATGTGTCCAGTTTTGGAGCTGGGTTGGCGTTCCTGTTTGTGCCGGGAGGTGAAGGAGGAGAAGGAAAAGCTGGAGAAGAGGATGAGCAAGAAGCTGGAACTTTCCTGGAAGCTCTGCATCATGATCTTGGGGATGGAGGTGGGCAGCTTGGAGTGTTCAATGTGTCCGACATGCGGACTTGTGCTCACACATTTGCTGTCGAATTCGACACTTTTGCAGATCCTCAACCCATTGATGATATGAATGATAACCATGTTGGCATTGACTTGCACAATGCTACCTCTGTTGTCTCTGCTGATGCTGCTAACGCCAACATTACCTTCAAGAGTGGCTCTCTTGTCAATGCCTGGATTGACTACAACAGCCATACCCAAATCCTTCAGGTAATTTTTATAAAAAAATCTTCTTCTTCCAGTTTCTCTCTCATCCGATCTCAGCTTTGCTTCTTTGCTTTGCAAAACCCTAAAACTCTTCCCAAGACTCTAATCCAATGCAACATCTGTATTGTATCATCTGAGTTTGCTGGTAATGCAAATACTGTGTTCAAAAGTGGCTCTTTTGTCAATGCCTGGATTGACTACAGTAGCCATACCCAAATCCTCTGGAGCGCCCTCAACTGGGCTTGAAAACCCACAAAGAGCTGACTAAGTACCTTATCCATACATACATACATACATACATACATTTGGGGGATTGGAGGGTTGCTGATTGGATTTCAACAATAAATTAATAACTTGTTGAAATCTGATCAGCAAATTGTTTGAAATAAACTGATTTCTATGGATTGTGCTTTGGGTGTTTTTTTCTTTTAGGGTTTTCTGGTTTTCTGGTTTTCTGGTGCAATTGCAATTTTCCAAAAGGAGATTCAAAATCATGAAAAAAGCATTCAAGAAAAATTCAAGGTGGCTTGCAAAAGACACTTCTGATATTGTCTTCTCCTGCTGCTCCCCGTGGATGAAAGTGGCCTTGGCCCAGATGTTAGTTGAGCCACCCAAGCCTTCCCCTGGAGTTTTGGCTCAGAGGAGCCATCATCATCTATCTCTCTACTGCTTGGTGTCTAGATTCCATTCTTGCAGAGTTTGCCAATGTCAATTTAGGGTTTAGCTGCATTGAGAGCAGCATTTGGGGTTGATTGTTAGGCTGAGACATGACATGATGATTCATGTGTCCTTTCTATCTTGAAGGATTAAAGGATTAAAAGCAACCATTTGGTTCTTGAAATGTGTGCAGGTGCGAATCAGCTCAAGTGCAGATAGGCCCATGGTGCCCATCATCTCTGAGACACTTGATCTCCCAAGTGTGCTCAGCGAGTGGATGTATGTAGGATTTGCTGCAGCATCAGGCAGAGACACGGAGCTTCACACCATTCATGCATGGACTTTCTCAACATCTGGCTTGTTGAATGTCCAGGATCATCGTCCCCACAGGAACACTGGCGTTGTGGCAGGAATGATTGTGACAGGACTTCTCCTGCTGCTGTTGGTGTGCACTCTTGTATTCAATCTGTGCAGCAGCAGCAGGAGGAGAAGCAAGGCTGCAGTTTCTTTCAAGAGACAGGATGAATTTGAAGCCAAGAATCAGTATGGACTCCGTCGCTTCCAATACAAGGAACTTGGGTTGGCTACGAAATGGTTTGATGAGAAAGAGAAGCTTGGACTTGGAGGGATTGGAAATGTGTACAGAGGTGTGCTTCCTGATACAGGTTGCCTTGTTGCTGTGAAGCAAGTAGCTCCAAAGGAACATCCCCAAAAAAGTGGATTTGATCAGAATAAATTTGCAGCAGAAGTTGTGGCGATTTCTCAGCTGCAGCATCGCAACCTTGTCCAATTACAGGGCTGGTGCCAATCAGATGGCAAACGCTTCCTTGTTTACGAGTTTATGTCGAATGGAAGCTTAGATCAAGCCCTGTACAATGAGAAGTTTCGTGGGCCTGTTCTCTCATGGTCTCACCGCTACAAAATCATGAGTGGTCTTGCGGTGGCATTACATTACTTGCATGAAGAGAGGTTTGTTCACAGAGATGTGAAGTCCAGCAACATTTTGCTCGACAACAATTTCAATCCAAAGCTTGGGGACTTTGGGCTCACACGACTGATGGATTATCACAACCACCCAGAAGCAACTGTTGTTGCTGGCACATTTGGGTATACTCCCTTGAAAAAGTTTGCAACTTTTTCTTTTCTTTTTTGAGTTGTGGATTCTAAATGGCATGTAGTAAGTAAGAAAAAATTCTCCATAGATTTTGAACAAATTTGGCAGCTCTCTTTTGATGCAAGAACCCATTTTCATGGACTGTCATTTTCAGGTATATTGCCCCAGAAGCCATCCAGAGTGGGAAGGCAACAGACAAGACAGATGTTTTCAGCTTTGGAGCTGTTATGTTGGAGGTAAAAAAGTGGGGCTTTGAAGCACTTTAAGAAGAGAGAGGAAAAGGCACCCAATACTCTTACATGTGTAAAATCTTCAATGGTTTTGCAAATATAAATCATGAGTGTATATCATTTTTCTTGCATTGTGTACTTGGATTCAGGTAGCATGTGGGAGGCGGCCACTTGATACATCATGGCCTGAAGATCAAGCCGTTCTAGTTGATTGGGTATGGAATCTCCACCAGAATGATAACATCATGCAAGCGGCAGATCCCAGGTCAGTCAATCAATCTCTCCCTCTCTCTCCCATTCTTGGGAGGCCCAAAAGAAGTGTAGAGATGGATCATAATCCCAACTACGGAAATTTACCAAAACTTAAAATAGCTGTTTGGATTATCAGCATTATATTTAAGCTTTCCCCAGGGTTTGAATTGGTACACTAACTAAGAAGGTTTCCTCACGAAAACAAAATCCTTTTCCGTGTTTTGAGTTTTGTGGGTTATGTTTTGTTTGATTGAATCCAGATTGGAATGTGCATATGACATGCAAGAAATGAGGACCATGTTGCTAGTCGGCCTTTTGTGCTCACATCCAGATCCAAGCACACGACCTTCAATGGGTGAAGTTGTTCAAGTACTGAATAATGAAGTTGGAGTCCCGAGAATCCCAACAAAGAAGCCTGTTACATCTTTCGACTCTGACAAAATTGCTCTTACAATTAATGAGCTTTTTTCTGAGAGTTTTGCTCACAACTTCACCTCGAGCACCCATTTCTCATCTGCACTCCCAGAGCGAGGTTCATAAAGAAGCAACAAATTAAGGTAGACAAGGGATTCATGTGTACAATGTCACTGCCAGGAGTGTCTCCCACCATCCATCTGTCCTCAGAATGATTCTTGTCAAGCATTAAAATGAGGCAGAGCACTAATAGGTAAAGATAAGTCTTGAAGGGCGAATTATCTCGCAGAAACTCAAGGGGTTTGGAGCTGGTATAAGTAATGCAGGGTCCAGTTCAACCTCTCTTCAGCTTTTTGAATGTATGATTTTTGAGGGTTCATAACCCTAAAATTCCTTCCCCACTACTCTTTCAAATTCTCAATTCTGTAGAGTGGGGACTAGGGTTTTTTTTCAATTTGGCTACATCACAAAATTGATGAAAAAAAAACCTCAAAATCTGGTGGCTTTGACACATTTTATTTCGCACTAATCCTTCATTTGAGTCACTATGTTTTGTATGGTTTTTTGAAAATTTCGGTGTGGTTTAGTTTGTATGTCAATTTCAAGCCGTGGTGGAGGTCAATTGTACTGATCTCTCTGCCTTCACAAGCCAATAAGCATAACACCATCTCCTTCAGCAATCAAGAGAGATCTGACCTGTTTTGTGTAGCTCCTTTGCCAAGATAATGGATGATGCCATAGAAACCATGGCCCAAGAATGAATGGGTTGAAGGATTGAGAGCTTGTGTGAAAGTGTGTACGCATTTTGCCAAACTCTCCGAATTCTCCAGTCTCTCAATTTTCAATGGCAGCCAAAGACATCACCAGCCGCTAATCTTCTCAAGCTATCCGAATCTCCTCCCTTGCATACCAATTTAAATAATAGTGGAAGGCCCTGAGTGTCAGGGCATTATGCAATCCCCTGGGAACTGAGGGTGGAGAGCCCCCAGGTCCAAGCTATGATGCCCTGATGGCAGGGCCTTCCCCCTTGCAACAACAGAGGAGCAACAGCTGAGATGAAGCTCTTGTGTTGAAGTGAGTGGTTGAGGTTGCATTTGAACAAAATGTGAACTTATGCAAAATCTCCCATACCAGGAATGTAGGGTGAACTGCCATTCCATTAGGTGGTAACCATGGGTTCTCCAACAACACTTGATCTTAGCCAAAAGGCCGAGCAAGGTATCCGTGGGTTCTTCAACAATTGATCTTAGCCAAAAGGCCGAGAAAAGTATCCGTGGGTTCTTCAAGGCATGTTCCAAACCGTAGCTGATTTTCTCACTGGTGATTCATGTTTCAAGCTTGCCTTTCTCATTCATCGACTGACAAAAAAAAATGACACTATGAGCATCTCTACCAACACTCAGGATGTGATCATACACTGGAAATCTTGGACGAGGTTCATCAGTGGAATGACTGCTAGGACACTGAAAAATGCACATCTTTCAGAGCCCTGGAAGAGCCCCGGGACATGCAAATCGTATTTATTGACTGCTCTCTGTTTCTGATTGGGTAGATAGTTTGATTGGTCCGAGTGGGTTGCTATTAGTAGTCTCCCACCTGCTTGCAGTCCCAGGTTGAGTTTTATGGATGCGGTTCGTAACGACTGCTCTCTGTTTCTGATTGGGTAGATAGTTTGATTGGTCTAAGTGGTTTGCTATTAGTAGTCTCCCACCTGCTTGCTTGCAGTCCCAGGTTGAGTTTTATGGATGGATGGGGTTGGTAAAAAGTTAGTAACTAAAACTTGGACGTGAAAAATGTTTCTGCAGGGTCACGAACTGAGCTTTGCTGGAGGTCTAAGAGCATCTCCAGGGGTGCTCAGTATGTGACCCTTACACGAGTAAAATTGGATGATGAAAAGTGAAAACATGCCGGTTTGGTTCAGGAAAACGGTTGTTTTAGCTCAGCACGATTGCACAGTTTGTGGTGACTGGTAAAAAGGTGCAGCAACAGTGTGCACCTGGAGAAAAGAGTGTAATAAATATGATCTGACTACTGCTCCTTGTTTCTGATTGGCCCCCATCATAATAATTGGTCCAGATGGTTTCCTATTAGTAGTGCCCCACGTATCTGCTGTCCCAGTTTCAGTTTTATGGGTGGGGTTGGAAAAAAAACCATAATGAAACTTAGATGTGAAAAACATGTTTGCATGGTCACATATGCGGACTTCCGGACAAAAAATGGAGTCAGGAGATGGCTTGCCTGCCTGACCCATGTAGGAAAGCGCCTATAAAAGGGCGTGAATAGGACATAGAAACTGCCCTAAGGTTAAAGGCCAGGGGTTTTTTTTTTCAATTCTGTCAAGTAAGTGGACTGACAAGCATGCACACCATTAATGAGCCAAATCTGGCTTAGATGTCAGGCAAGATTGTAGAATTTTTTGAGAATCCCCCTTTGGTTCAGGCAACCTCCATGACCTCAACATCTAAATGTGTCAACCATTTTTATTTATTTTTCTTATAATGTGATGACTTGGGCTCATTTTTTGTATCTTTGGCAACTCCCTTTTTCCACCAAGTTGCAAAAATTCATTTAAAAGAAACATTGGCTAGGGCATTATGAAATTAAACTTATGAGCCTAGGACAAGGCAATAACTTAGTCGAACCCCACATTTTGGGAGTGTCCCTCAGTTATGAGTTTTACCCATCATAAAGCATGAGACAAGATTAGCATGAACCTAGACATACATAGGTCATGAGGTGTAGGAGAGGGAAGGTTCTTAAACCTGCTTAAGAGTGGGAGGGGTTTTATACGTATAAGGCTATGTATGATCCTTGCACTCTTAAGATTATTGGTCTCTCTCTCTCACTCTTAAGGAGTAGGCAACATATCTCCTCTTTTCTATGAGGGATATTCATGAACATAATGTAAGTTTCAAATACATAATGGATTTTGTGTAAATGTTTTACAAGTTTTGGATTTTCCTCTGCAGTGGGCAAAGATCCCAAGGTTCCCATAAACAACGAAAATGAAGACTCTTAAGCATTTCTAAAACCCAAAACAAAAACAAGGAAAGATTTGCATAATGCTTTGAAAAGCTACCGTTGCATGTTTTGAAGTGTGTGGTTAGTAGTGGTGGGTAGCAAAGGTGTTCATGACCTTTTTCATGTATTGTAATAATGTATGTTGGGATTGGAATTTAGTGAGACTCTAGCATTGTTCTTTGTATTTTGATACTTTTAAAAACATTTGATTGTTGTAATAAAAGTGTAAAATTGAAGCAAAATCGTGTCAAGTAGCTTAAACCAAGTAGGAAATTTGACTACCTCATTTCAAGGTGAAGATTCCAAAAATTGCCTTTCAAATGGGGCCTTGGTAGATAGGTTAGTTTAGGTCTTTTGTTGTTTAAGCTTAAAGGTTCTTCCCCAAGACCATGGACTTGTCAAACTAATGTGGAAATTTTGAGATGCTTGAATTAGGTTGAAGTGTTTCATCTAAACACAACTTAAGGTTAGTGATCAATGGGCTTGTAATTTGAACTTGAGAATTCAAAATGAAATTTGAGGTCAAAAGGGAAATATTGAAGCATGATGCCTTGAAAACTTTTAAATGTCAATGAAGACATTGATCTCTTGTCGGAGTGGGAGAGAATGTCCTCACCTTAGCTTTGGGTTGACAATCAAGGCAAATGTACATGGTGTGAAACAATTGCACACCCTCTTTGGTGAAAGTATATCAAACAACACACACCAATTTTTGCATGGAATTACATATTAATAATTGGTATTCATCATTACAAATTGAAGTCTAAGTTTTATGGAAATTGAGCTTGATAAAAATTATCAACAATACACACAAATTTTCAAGGTCTACACTTTAATCAAGAAAAAAAAATGTTTCAAAATTTGAAATTAATTTTTCATCTTCATCAAATTTGGGATTGTAGACCCTTGACCACTTAAAATATTGTCATCAACATTTCAAACCTTCAAATGGAACAACCTTAAGTTTTTTTTAGAAACTAACAACAAGAACATGATGCACACAAAATTTCAAGACTTCCATTTTAATATTTAACAAAATGTGCATAGAAAACTAATAGCCTTTTAATCATTTCCTTAAAACTTTTTTAATATTATGACTTTCATCAACAAGGTATTGTGATAGAATTTTCACATGCACTTCATGTCCACACTTGAACTCTAGTTTATCATCACTAAAGAAACTTTGAATGTTTTTTTTAATTTTCAAATCCCCTTTCAAACCAATTGCACCCCTAAACTTTCCAATGCACCATGGAACTCCTCTCCTCTCCGAGATGAGAGTCTTCCTTTTTTGATTTAATGAAGATGAAGGAAATCATTCATCTTCATTTACCTCCAATTCCTCAAGGATAAGTTTTTTTTTAACCAATTAAAATTCAATAAAATTTCATTGTTTCCTCCCCACCAATCAACATTAGGATGATAAATGGTTTGGATGACTTTTTAACATTTCAACTTACTTGACTTCTTTTCATTTTCATCACCTTTTCCCTTAATCTCAATCTTCTATGGCTAGGATTTAACCTCATCCTTAAAGATTTGGTTAAAGGAAACTCAAACACGAAAGATGATCCTCCTCATCCCAATTGAAAAACTAATCCTTTAACTTCACCAATTCACCCTTTTACAAATAAAACACCTTTCACGAAAAGGTGTGACAACTTATTTCATCCTTTTCCTTGTAAACTCTAACCATGGTTAAGGTTTTAACTATTGGGCTTTTTCATAATATTTGCATGGTTGTTGGACTTTAAATACTTTACTTGATGATGATCTAGTTGTTATCATCCATGTCAAATCACGATAAACTTGGAACACCCTATGTGATACAGGTCAAATATTGTACACCACACACAATTGGTTCCATAGCATCAAGAAAATTATTCATCAATATAAGCTTGTCTTAGACCTTTTCAAGTAATTAATCTACTTAATTAACCTTGTTATCTTAAATTATAATGTTAAGATTTTTGTCATGACATAATTTGCCCCCTTGATCATGGAGATGTATTCAAAGGGTTTAATTAACTAAATTCTTATGTTTAACTTAGGATATTAACTAAAATTAGGAAATAATTTTTGATTTATGGTTCAGGCATTTTTCCTAAATCCATGACTCTAATGAGCTTATAAAGATGGGATAGCCAAATACTTGGCATCCCAAATTTTGAATCCAAGTACTTTGATCTTATAGGTATGAAGAACCAAAAGCCACAAAATTTGCCTTTCACACTTAAATGAAATTCTAACTTTTACTAATGCAACCTTTTGGAAATTGACACCAACTATGGACATACAAAGATATTCCTAAACAAATTTTTGTGATTCGTCATGTAGGTATCCTTTGCCCATGGACCATACCAATGCAATCCCTAGTGATTTTTTTGAAAGTCAAATCCCCAATTATAAACAAAATTAAAGTGTTGTTCAAAAATTGTTTCATCAACCATCTTACTACCATCACTTCTTAGTCACCTTGGTCACAACCAATGTTTTGCATGTAAATGGTTTAGGTTTTACACTTCTTGTAAGTGTAAATCCAATAATCAAATTTATTTACACTCCATGTAAGTATAAATGTGGAATACAAAATGTGTAAGCATAAGTGTAAAATTGTGTAAGTCTATTTTATGTCATGTAAAATTTTAAACAATCTATGTGTAAATGTAAAAATAAATACATTTTTATCGTTTTACATGGCCGTGTAAAATAATGTAAGTGTAAAACAAATACACTTATATGGTTTTACATGGCCATGCAAAACATTGTAAGTGTAAAACAATGTAAAAAATGTGAATTTTACTTGGGGTTTCATAATTTTTTTGGTGATAGGCCAACCAAATGGCCCATTGAAAAAAAAACCATCAAAAAATTCACCCACAACTAATTAATATGTATTTGCAAAAGGGTATGGTCATTAAAGGTATATAACATATGCACTAACACTTACACACCTAAAAACATTTACACATGATTGTGCAGTGTATGTGACAAATATTTACATTGGCTTTGTGTAAGAGTTTTAAAAAAATTATGCATGGCAACAATATATGTGTAAATGTAAAATATTTGAACATGTAATTGTAAATGATTTACTCTTACATGACATTTACACATTTTATATATGGCTATTGACATTTACACGCATAACATTGGTCACAACCACTTCCATTGCTTAGATGGCCCTATTAACCACATAACATTTGAACAATATGTTCAATACCTTGCTAATATTATCTAATGTATTTAAAAACTCCTAGGAATTTAGGATAATCTGGGAAAAAGAAATAGTAATGGACTACAAGTAATTATTATTCTATAAATAATTAAGAAGTTTAAGAAAGGATTTTTTTGAAATTACATAAAGTCTAAATTTTTTTGGTTCCGATGTGGAAGCCTTTATATTTCTAAAATTATAATTATCATCAATAAACCTATTTTTTCCCCCCTTTAATGTTGTTTAATTTAGGATATTACATTTGAGAAGTTTTATTCCTAAGGTTTTGAATGGTTGTAATTATTGTTGTAATTTTATTAATGTGGTTTTTGAAGTGTTTAATTCCCATGTTTAGGCTTAACCTTGCACACCTTAAAAGGATATAATTTTACATTTCATTACAAAAACACATATTTTCAACCCTTAAGATTGATTAATTAACCCAAAGATTAATGAAGAGTTCTTTCAAAGGTTTAAACTACTAAAATGGCTTTAACCCCAAATAATTGTCAAATACTACCTTTATTCAATTTTAATTGTTAATGCTATCAAAATACCATTACAATGAAACCTACAAACATTAGTGGTGTTGGTAGGGTTCACAACAATAATACCCAAAAGGATGAAACATTGATGGTGAACATCCTACAAAAGATCTAGTTTTAAAGGTGACAAGTTTTGAAAAAAATGTTAAAATGTAAAACAATAACAAAAATATAGTGAAACTTTTGTGATTGGCTAATGCACTTAATTTAGTAACTAAATCTCATCCAATAACATAAATGGAAAATTGTTCGAAACTCTTCTTGTTGTGGTTGAAGTTCCTTAACAAATGGTGAGATTTTACCATAATTCACCATAAATTAAACATTGATACAAAAGTGAAGTTCTTGCAAATATTTTCTTTAAAAGGCGAGTGTTTTACCATATTAAATTCTATATTACAAAAGCTTGGAAAATGTGAAAAGTGAAAAATTTCAAAATCTTATGATGGAGGTTTTCCTACAAGAAATTTGTGACTCCTCACATTTTCACCTTTGGAGAAGCTTAGTAGAAGGCATATGTGGGTTGAAAGTAGTTGAAGAGGTTGGGTGCATCCATGGCACTAAATAATTCAAACTAATTGTTTGTTTGAGTTTTTTGTAAAATTCACATATCCATGGTGATATGTGAATTGTGTGCAATGATAAAAACTAGATAATAAATGTGATATCAACAAATACAACATTAGGAAGGTGTGAAAAGACTAAATATCATTCTTGCAAATGTGTTGTCTCGTGAAGGTAGCAATTGTGCAACATGACATGACAAGGAAAAAACTACAAAATGCAATAAAAAAATTCAAATAGGTTCTCCATTACAACACATAAGTTAACTTTCCAACATGAAGTCAATTTAATAACCAAAGTGTAATTTTCTTTCCATAAAAGCTTCCACTATGACCCACAAATTAACCTTCACATAAAGTCAATTTAACTATAGTCAACATACCAAATAGACAATTTATGTGACATAATGCAACAATATGGGTAACATTGAAACAAACTCAATGTTAGATATTCAACCTATACAACTTGATACATGGTTTGATACTACATATGAACAATCCAATTAAAAGGTGATTTGTGTACAAATGAAATAGAAGATGAAAGTAAATTTTGGTTCATGTGTGGTGATATATTTAAAATCTTGCTAGAACCAAGCGTATGATGGGTTATCCTTCTTGCATTTTTGTAAAAATGTAGCCTTCATTCCAAACATCCATGGCCACACCTAACACATTACAACACGTGTCCTTTTTTGTTACATTTATAACTATGTAGTTGCCTAATTCATTTACTAATGGCAAAGGACACCAACATGACACATGACATCATGGTTTTGCAACTATAGTTAGTATGATGACTCATTAATTTTTTGGTAAAATATCATATTATTCTTCAATTTCTATTAATATATAACTTGAAATGATTAAATTTCAAATAATACTAGTGGGGCATGTGCCACTGGCTCAAGTGTGAAATCATTGCAAAATAGGGGAACTCAATATGTGAACATTGTTTTGCAATGTATGTATCAATTTTTTGAACAAATAAATATGAAAGGAAATCATGTTTGAATTGAATGGTAAGCCTTCAACTATAACCACGTTCTCAACTGATTTTGCCTTCCAAAACCTGGTTTTTTGGAATTTATTTGAATTTTCAATGGAAGAAATCACTTTAAAATCAATAACTCCCACAATCTGAATCCAAATCTTACCAAATAAATTCCATTAAGTCCTACTCATCAATATCTTTCCAACAACACCAAAGGCACATTCCAATTCCTCCAAAACTTTCAGCTATGATTTAATTTAATTTTCAGCAATGAAATCATTCAATATGCTTTTTACAATGCAACTCCAAACGCCATGAAACCAAGCTGATGCACTCCTCCTCCTTGAGAGCTTTCCAAAGAGAGCAAGCACGCAATCTGAAGCATCTTGGTTCAATGGATTTCATAAATGCAAAACAAAACAAACAGCCTTCTTTCATAAATAGATAACTGTGACACGCAAGTGTAACATACCATAATACATGTGACTATTAGATGAATGTTGCAACTTTAAATCTTTGGTAATCAAATGATACATTGCACTACAAGAAATTATGTCATTTGTAACAAGCTTTTATATTATCAGGTGTGACTAATTGTCACTTGCAATGATGAATAACTGTTTATGTAACTACTTTTCAAGTTTGAATGAAATCTGGTCTTCCCCACGACCAAACTATTATTATGACCTATTTCGTCATTTCAACAAGTTGATTTTTCATGGTGTGTTCATATTATTACAACATTACATATACATTTAATCACATGCACAACCAAGACAATCATATTACAATTGCATTAAGTACCTAATTGCATTAGTTATACTTGATTAAGTGCCTACCTACCTACTTATTAATAGCTTAGGTACCTACCTACCATTAAAAGGAAAACTGTCATTTGCAACAAGTTTTTGCAATTAATTTTTAATTGCAAACAACACTTGTAACTAAAAAACCACCCAAGTACAATTGAAAAGTCACCAATGACCACTAGTCATAAACAATGGATCAACTTTCCACTATAAAATATGTCTACATCAACTATATACACATATCCAAATATGTTTTTGTGACTATACTTGTAACTACAATGCAACTACATCATGTACCAACTTTAATTTGACACATGGTAGCATATTTGTGTATTTATTACCTATAAGTACCTACATATTAGGTATTAGCTAATAGGCCATACCTTACCTACTAGGTACTTAATAGGCCATACTTAGGTTAGTTAAATATTTAGAGGCTTTTAAATAGGCATTTAAAACACCTAGGAGGAACATAAGTTTTTAATAAGTAGGCTAGGTGGTAGGATCTTTTAGACAGTAATCGCGATTAGGCTATGATGTTGTGACTAAAATTTTATCCCATATTGTTTGTCCAATTTTTCAAGTTTGCAAATTATATAAGTAGGTTGGCTAAGTGCATCAAACACATTCAAACTTATCAATTGCAATATGGGAGGAACCAATCAAAAGGGCTCCACCTTAAAGGCAACATTCAAAATAAAATTGGATTTAAAAAGGTCTTAACACCTAGCTTATGCTTAAGTACCTATATCCCTAGATTAAGCCTACTTAATTTGAACCTACTTAAACTATCTAGGCTTAATGTAGGCTATGTTGCCTAAGCTATGTAAACTATACCTATGGCTAGGTGGTTTAGGTTTAGCCTAGGTGCCATGTGGGCTATCATGAGTAGCCTAGCCTTAAATTAAGCTAGGTAGCCTAAGCAACTTACATTAAACATAAAGGTAGTTTGAAAAAACACCTACCTTCAAGTAGTTCTAAAGACAACTATTGTTGGCTTGCCATGTGCCACAAACTAATTGACCTTGATCAAATGGTGGGGGAAAAATTATTATTTCCTCTTTCAAATATAATGAATAGCCTTGATGTTGACTTGTGTCATATAGTTGATGAATATTTGGTTGCCACTTGTCAAATTAAAATTGGTGCATGATGTAATTGCGTCATAGTTGCAAGTATGGTCATAGGAACACATTTAGATATGTGTATACAATTCATGTACGTGTATTCTACAACAAAAAAATTGATCCATTGTTTACAACTAATGGTTGTCGGTGAGTTGTCGTTTAATGTTAGGTGGTTTTCTAATTGCAAGTGTTATTTGCAACTAAAAATTAGTTGCAAAAACTAATTACAAATGACAATTTTTTTTGTAATGTTGACACATGGGTGTAACATAACCCAATACATGTGATTATTATATGAACATTGCAACTAATAGGTCCCTAATTATCAAATAATACATTGACACATGACATGAGAAAGAAGTTCCAAAAACCTAAAAATGTTTTGTTGTGACCAATACAATGAGGGCAAGTGACAACAACATGTAGTCCACATTGCGTGATTAACAATGAATGTTTATAACTCAAAGTGATTTAATCTCAAATATAACCTTGACAATATTGACACAGGGGTGTAATAGAACACAATATAAGCAACTATTAGATGAATATTATAACTATAAATCATTGTACACTTTACACATCATAGCATGAAAATTTATGACATGAAATTTCAATATTTTTCAAAATAAGAAAAGGTTAGTTGATAATACAATTGACCTTTGCAACTAGACAACACATCATTATCCCTTGAAACTAGGTGGGTGAAATGATTTGGGTTTAACAACTCATAAGTTGTTAGTTGCATATGTCTTTTGTAGTTAATACTTAATCACAAATGTAAGTTGCAAAATCCAAAATGTGTTGTAATCATTAGGGGTACAATTGGCCTTTCCAAAATAAGGCAAATGCATTAACTTGTTATTATTGACATTTTCCCCAAAATAAAGGGTATGTAATTTTGAAGTCAAAGTCTGTTATAGATTTTTAAAGGTGCCAATTATAGCCATAATGCAATTGGCCAAATTTCAAAATACCATTTCTTTTCAAACTTGGAAAACATCATTGTCAAAATTTTCATTACTTTTAAACTTGCTTTCTTTCACTTTTTGCAATGTACACATCATTGTTCTAAAACACAATTCACATGACAATGTTTTTTGAAAAAACACTAAACTTGAAATCTACCTTGAAATCAATAAGAAAATTAAGTTGAAGATTGGATGAAATTGGTTGTGTTTTGGTCTTTAAAATGGAGGTTCCTAATAATTAGAAAATTGTGAAATGGAAAACTAGTAGTCAAAAACAAATAAAAAAACCAAAACCAAAGGTTTCACTTTTTGGGAAAAAATTCAAAACTTGAAACCAAATGGTTTTTAATACAAAGAACAGGTTTCGAAGAGAACAAAAAATTGTAGACAAAAGTTATAACGGGCCAACAATAGATTAAAGAGGTGTTATATTGTTGCACAATTGTTAGTTGTGATCCTTTATTATTGGTTATAGGTAGCCTAATTACTAAGGGGAAAACACTTGAGATGAAAAGATTAAAAAAAATGTTGAAAAGATATAAAAATAGCAAAATCACTCTTGCCATGTTGATTGTTGATAACCATTGTACCAATTATAAACCATTTAACAAATATTCCTTTCCACAACCTAAGCATTTGATTCTAACTTCAACCAACTCAATCAATAAACAACCATTCACAAACAATGACCACAATTGCCACAACGACAACTAATAGCAATGATGTTGTTGAAATTGTCATGTAATTACATTTGAAGTGCACATTTTAGGTCTTGTAACCATCAAGCTCCATCTTCAACGTCCTTTGTTGCCAACATGACTCTCTATTTGCCCAAACTTCTAAACATGATATGAAGCTACTCTAATGCATGTTATATAACCAAATTTGACACCAAAAAGACTCTCTATTTGCCAAATTTCTAAACACGATATGAAGCTATTCTAATGCATGTTATATAACCAAATTTGACACCAACAAGACTCTCCATTTGCCAAACTTCTAAACACGATATGAAGCTATTCTAATGTATGTTATATCACCAAAGTTGTCACCAACAAGACTCTCCATTTGCCAAACTTCTAAACACGATATGAAGCTATTCTGATGCATGTTATATAACCAAATTTGACACCAACAAGACTCTCCATTTGCCAAACTTCTAAACACGATATGAAGCTATTCTAATGCATGTTATATAACCAAATTTGACACCAACAAGACTCTATTTGCCAAATTGCTAAACACGATATGAAGCTATTCTGATGCATGTTATATAACCAAATTTGACACCAACAAAACTCTCTATTTGCCAAACTTCTAAACATGATATGAAACGATTCTAATGCATGTTATGTAACCAAATTTGACTTAAAAAAAATTAAAAGCTCTATAATCACTTCATGATATGTTTTGAACAACTTGTATAAACCTGAAGGTTGTCTTACCATATGTTTTCTAGATAAAAACAATACTCCCACTTTTTTCAATCAAAATATCCATTCATTTGAAATATCAAAATCTGAAAAAGAAAAAAGAAAAAAGAAAAAAAAGGCTAGTGGTTGGATACTAAGTGAATTTTTTGTTGCTGGCAAAGTTTTGCCCAAAAGAAAAATTAAAATTAAAATTAGAATTATTGAAAAAGAAGTGGTTGTGGAGTTTTCAATCTGCAAAGAGCAAGGGAAAAAAAGAAAAAGAGAGTAAAAATCGCCAGATTCAAATATTGGGTTTTCATTGTGTAGCCAAAAAAGACAAAAGGATGATCAAAGTTTTCTAGTTTATTTCTGGTTCAAAGTCAGATTTTGGCTAAATCTTTCTAGGGCTGGTCACCACTGTTTTTACATCTTCCTATGGATGATCGCCATTTTGGCTAAATCTTTCTAGGGCTGGTTGTCACTTTTTCTACATCTTCCTATGGATGGTCGCCATTTTGGCTAAATATTTCTAGGGCTGGTGGCCACTTTTTCTACATCTTCATATGGATGATCGCCATTTTGGCTAAATCTTTCTAGGGCTGGTTGTCACTTTTTCTACATCTTCCTATGGATGATCGCCATTTTGGCTAAATCTTTCTAGGGCTGGTCGCCACTTTTTCTACATCTTCGTATGGATGATCGCCATTTTGGCTACAAAAAAAATTCCTTAAAAAAAAAAAAAACTCTGGAGTCTGGTACTACTAGCCTACTAGGGAGTCAGTTGGTCGGTATCTGGGAAGCTGGGAAGCTCACAGAGTACCCACAAACGAGGACATTGGGTGTAGTTTGCAATTGGGTGTCTGTTTTTTCAGTCGAACTTGAGAGCATTTTTCACAAGATCAAGAGATTTGTCATCATACCTAATCATCAGCTTGTTTGTCTGGACCTTTTTGTTGTTGGGTTTGAAGCTTTTTGACTTGCTTCTTCCTGCTGCTTCAGTTTGTCTTTGATATGATGATGATACAGGCGCAAAAGAGATGCATTCTTGCAGGTAAAGAATTTAATCTTGCTTGCTGTTTTGTTTTGAGGATTGGGTTTTTAGGGTTTTTGTTTTCACCATATGCCACAAGGAGATTCTGGTTTTAGATATTGGGTTGGTTGAAGCTTGTTTGTAAAAAAAAATTGGTTTTTTTTTTTGGTGCAGTTTCTGATGATCTGGTCAATGCTCTTGAGCCGACTTTTGCACAAGCTTTGAATAACAGCAGACATGGATTTCACTCACAGCAGGGGTGAATGTGGGTTGCATAATTTTGCATCAAGGGTTTGTTTAGACTTGTAGGGGTTTAGGGTTATGAGAAGTTGTGTTGGGGGGGAGGGTGGGGTTTCTCATGTACAAAAAATAATGAAAATGCAATCTGTGACCAAAGGTGAGCTCTCTGTGGACATGAAAGCAAAGTTAGGTTTAAGGGAACTTTGCACATCTCGCATGATGGTTTCAAACTCAAGTCTTTTGTTGGGACCATCAGTGCAAGAGCAAGAAACTTAGCTATGTGCATCTGTGTAAGTCTACTGCTCCCAACCCTCGGTGTTAATTCTGGAGAATCTCAGAATGCGGTGGTGGTACGGTATTCAATTCTTTTCAAACTTAAGCAGTTGTGGTTGCGGATCAAGGGAAGTAATTATACCTTGAAGAAGATGAAGAAGGAGGAGAACAGAGATAGGAATTTTTCAACACCTGTCAGGGAGATTCATTCTTCTTCGAAATGGTCCAAAGTCCCCAGAAGCAACATTTTCTCAATGTCCCAGTGGAAGAATTCAAACCCAGAAAATGGGACTGGCAATGGGACGAAGAACATCATCTTTTGTAGATCCAACAGCAGTGAGAGTGCAGAGAAGTCATCTTCATCTCTTGGCAGATTCTTCTCAAGTTGGAAAATTTGTGGAAAGCAAAAGGTTTCAAAGGTGCAAAAGATTTATTTCCTTGAACTTTTTTTGAATCTTTGGAAAAAGTTTTGTTTTGTTTTGGGGTTTTTTTTTGGGGAGGAGTTTTGAATCTTCCTTTTCTCTCATGGAATGTCAGAACCCTTCCAAAGACAGATAATGCCCACCTATAACCTCACAGCAGCAGCGGCAGCAATGTGGTGGAACTGCTTGTACCAGAATCACATTTTGTAAAGCTGAATTTTGAGTGTCAGTGGAATCCGCCTTTTATTTAGGGGCTTGACTGTAAATTCAAAAATGATTTTTGTCCGATTCCTGTTGCTACCTAGAAAGCAAGGCATCATCTGAATGAACTGCTGTGTAAAACTCAAATTTTCTGCTGAAGCTTTTTGTGATAGAAATTGCAGGTGCAAGCAAAAAACATGCAGGAATTTTACAGGCAATCAGATCCGTTCTTGGCACAGGATGTGGGTATGGTGATGACGCTGGTTGTTCTCATGCAACAAACTCTTAGTAGATCAACGCCACAATTTATGATTGCTGTTACTGCTATAGCAATTGTCGGGACTACCCTAGTCCTCAATCTCCAGAAAGTGCTCACTGCTGCGATTCAGCAGCTCTGGGCAGATGCCATCAGCATTGGTGGCATTTCCATTCTTCCTCAGGTCTACCTCTGTCTCCAAAAGCTGTAGAAAGAGAGAGATTCTGGAACTCTAAAGCCTAAACCCTAAGCTGTAGAGTGTGTTCTGCTTGCCTTATCCAGCTGTAAGACTACAACCCATGACATCAACAGTATTGCATAATTTTTTTGCAGGTCACAAGATTAGTGTTTGGATGAAACCTGCATAGCTCAGTCATGGGTAGTGTGTTGCTTGCTATGTTGCTGCTGGTAAAGGATCTCAACCCTAATTTTATAACACATCTTGCTTCTGTTCCTCATTGTTGATTACTTCGATTTTTTTGCTTTGCTGTTTCTCTCAGTGATACTGTTTTTCTCTTCTATTGGAATGGAAGGTGGTGGCCAGTTGATGATTTGATTCTACAACATGTAACGTGAGCTCTTGGAAATATTTCAGGCATGATTTGGGAAGCTGCCGATCAAGATTCTAAGGTTGATGGGTGTGGCTTGACCATGGATCAGAATCTCTCTTCTTGTGGGCTTCCCTTCTTCAAATTGTATAACTTTGCTATAGTTCTCTGCTTTAGTTTTGAGTACACATCATTGCATGTTTTTTATTAGATTTTTAATTTTCTTAAAATTTAAAAATTCATTTGTTTATCCCATTGTCATTCACGAGAGTTAGAAATTTCCAAAGACCAGATTGTACCATATAAGATTGATAATACTGCTGCTTGGGTTTCGATATCTGGTTTAGTGCAATAGTGTACAAAATGCTCTGTGCTCAAAACCCATGTAAATTCAGAATGACTCATGCTGGAATTTCAACTTCTCTCATAGTTCCTGATGCCTCTATTTGAAGCTTGCAAAGCTCAAGATTTGGTTTCTTGCTGCCATTTGTTTAATGGTTACCTACATTGGAAATTCCGTCTACTCTCATGGGTCTTGTACAGTCATTCACTATCTTTAATTTTCCTGGGTTGGATAAGAAGTTTGCATGGTGGAGTGCTCTAGGACATGGATCATGCATGCATGTGGATATGAGTGCAAACCCTTTGTTGAGTTCAACATGGAAGAAAAATGAATCCACTGGTTTTTACACTCTAGAGCAGGTGGTTAAACTTTGGTGCAAATCAACATGTCCGTTAAGGGAAGGCTACTAGTAGTACTAGTTAGTGTACCCGTGGAATTTTTTCCAGTGTATTCAGATGACATGTTCTACACCAAAATTTGACTTCTGAGAAATTGCAGGGCATTCTGTTCTTTGGAGGTATCTTCTGTTTCTTTGCAAATTCCTGCAGGTATTTTACATGGGGTAAGGCCCTTGGTCAAGGGGATTACCAAAAGTGGGTCAGCACTCAGCTATCACCTTGTGTGGCCCCTTCTTCTGGTAATGCCCTCAACCTGAGGCCTTACCCTACACATATTCGCTACATACTAGACCTAGAATACCGGCTGGTTAGGATTTAGTTTGCGTATGAACTTGATCTTCATAAGTGAGGAGCACATTCTGTTGAATAGAACTTCTTTTGTATCTTCTTGATTTTGCTTTTTGAGAATAAAGCTTTTCTATTTCTGTTTTCGTTTGCAATTACATTTTGCCATTGATTCTTACTTGATTAACACATGTTTCAACCAGGTAGCAAGTACTGGTTCACATTTGTTAATACCTGTGTGGACAAAACTAGAAAATTAAAGAAGAAGGAAAGTGATACTTTACCAACAAGATGTTGTTAAATATGACTATAGTGAAGGTGGGAGTGAGAGTGAAATTTTTGCAAACTTGTACTTTGGGGTCAAAGAAACACGGGAGTTTTCAGTTGGTGTGTGAAACACGTAAACTTTGTGTACTTGGGTGTAAGAAACATGGGACTTTCTCCAGGAATGCCGCTGTGAAAGTATTTCATTCAGATCACAGATATGCAGTCCAGTAGGCTATATATACGTGACTTCTACAAGTTCTGCTCTTGCAAAGTCTAGTGTTTTTTGTGGGAATCCCCATTTTGTGATTCTGCTTTTACATATGAAGTAGCAGATGATGCAATTCTTTTGCAGTGATATGTACTGAGGGGCCTGTCCATTTTGGTCTGGTGGTAATTTGAACCCACTCTCATGAGTCTCACATGACAACACCATCCAACGTACCATACAGAATGTCTATCACATCCTTTCGGATTTTGTGACATCAGAGCAAAATCTCTTTTTGAGACTTTGCAAAATCACTTTTTGGTCATGCACCAGACACATGCAAATCGCACCAAAAGCCTCATTCTTTATGCACCTGGGAGTGTGTGCATGGCATTGGTGTGTTGTGTAGGTGGTGGCCTAATAAGAGGAGGAAGGCCAGTTTCTGTTTTACAATTCGGGTTGGTCTGGTAGTGATCATCATCCTGTTCGATCCATAAACAGCCAGGAAAAAAAAATCGATGCTGAGTGCCATGACACAACAACAAGGCTCAGACAAAGACTCTTCTAATAGGAGATACTGGATTGGCATTTGCACCAGCATCCTAGTGCTGATTTTCTCATGGAATCCAACCGTGTTTCGCCCTGGCGTGAAGTATGACTGGTCAGGGTGGAATGTGAGTGATCTGAGGCCCTTGGCACACATGGATGCATGGCCAGCTGATCCTGCCAACAAGCTCGTGCATGCAAAATTGCACTCAGTAACTGACGTTTGGGGACCAGAGAGCCTGGCATTCGACAGCAATGGAGCTGGGCCTTACACTGGTGTTTCAGATGGACGCATCCTCTTTTGGAATGGAGCAAGATGGGAAACTTTTGGTGTCACTTCCTCTATCAGGTTAAGCTGCTGTACACTCTCATGTGTGTATCTTTTGTACTACTTTCTTCATTCTCTCTGAAATTGATCCCCACTCAAGCTCTGGCTTTAATATAGACATACTTACCCATCACCCATCATCACTTCTCAGCTGCAGAAATCTTCTTTTGTACAGGACCAGTGTGTGCAATAGGAAGCCTGCTGCCTTGAAGAATGAGCACATCTGTGGAAGGCCACTTGGGCTCAAGTTTGATGCACACGGTAACCTCTACATCGCTGATGCTTACTTTGGGCTGCTTGTCATGGGTCCACAAGGAGGTGTTGCGCATCCCGTCAGCACTGAGGCAGATGGGGTGCACTTCATGTTCACCAATGACCTTGACATGGATGAGAATGGGACTGTGTACTTCACTGATAGTAGCAGCCGCCGCCCTCGAAGGTGAAGAAACAAAAACATTGCAAGAGTGGTGTGCTGCTGGTTGCCTTTGGGAAGAAGAGAACAAAAAAATTCATTTTCACTTCCAATTGTACCTAGTGACTTCTAGTCTTCTTTGATCATGGATTGATGATGCTCATCGGCTGCTGCTGCTGAAAAGAGTGGTTGTTGGGTGGTTAACTTTGTGGGTGTTTGTTTGATCTCCAGACAATGTAACGTGTTGACATTTGAACAGGACAGAACAGGAAGGCTGCTCAAATATGAGCCTTCCACACAACAGACTACGGTGCTCGCACAAAATGTGTATTACCCCAATGGTGTTGCTGTTGCTAAGGATAGCACTTTCCTTCTTGTCTCTCTAACTTCCAAAAGCAGGTACTTTGAGCAACTCCACAAGTGTGCACTGTACAGCAAAATTTTGGATGAAGAAAAGTCAAAACATGCTGGTTTGGCTCAGCAAAATGGTTTTTGGCCCAGTATTTTTGTACATGATGTTGATGTTGGCAACAGGCACACCAATGCCTAACACCTGCTATTGATTGGGTACATGCTTTGATTGGCCCAGCATTTTTGTACATGATGCTGATGCTGGCAAAAGGCATACCGATGCCTAACACCTGCTATTGATTGGCTAGATGGTTTGATTGGTCCAAGTGGGTTGATATTATTAGTAGTCCCTCACTTTTTGCAGTCCGAGTTTCAGTTTTATTGGTGAAGTTGGGAAAAAGTAAATAACTAATCTTGGATGTGAGAAATATTGTTGCAGGACCACATACTGAGCAAGGGTGTGGAGCTTGCTCCTAGAGCATCTCCGACAGTGCTCAGTATGTGACTCCAGACAGTCAAATTTATTGGGAAAAAGTCAAAATGTGCCAGTTTAGCTCAGGAAATGGGTCTTTCTGCACCAAATTTGTGCAGCTTGCCGTGGCTGGTAAAAGGCACACCACAGTTGTGCACCTCCAAAAACGAGTGTAATAAGTTGGACCTGACTGACACTCAGTATTTCTAATTGGTTGATCATAATGATTGGTCCAGGTGGTTTGCTATTAGTAGTCCCCCACGTATATGCAGTTCCATTTTCAGTTTTATTGGTGGAGTTGCCGAAGAAAATAGCTAAACTTAGACATTTAATTTTACTATTCAGAGTTACATACTGAGCACCATTGGAGATGCTCTTAGAACTTAATTAGCTCCATCCCAATCCCATGCATCTTCTCTCATGATGAACAGCTGTGTACTAATTCTTGAAAAAAGAAGAAAAAATGATAAGCACAAGTGGGGTGGGGGCAATGTCAATTGACATGTTTTGGGTTTGATTGCTTCAGGATCATGAAGTACTGGTTGAAAGGAGTGAAGAAAGGGAGCATGGAAGAGTTTGCGGATGTTCCTGGGTACCCAGACAACATCCGAGTGACACAAGAAGGGGATTTCTGGGTTGCACTCCACAGCCGTCGAACATCACCACAATACTTCTTTGCAAAGAATTTGTGGTTATGCAAATTGTTGTGTGGTCTTCCATTGCCAGATTTTGGACCACCTGCACATTCCATGGTGATCAAGTATAACCCACAAGGAGAAGCCATTGATGCTTTGGAGGATAGAAACCATGTGACCACCAAATTCCTCAGTTCTGCTGATGAGAGAGATGGTGTGCTATGGCTAAGCTCTGTTTTTCGCCCCGAGATTTGGACTTTGAAATTAAATGAGACTAGCAAAACCAAGTGAAAAACAACAACCTCAAAAACCCCACAAAACTCTTTCTTTAAAGGCTAAAGGATAGATATCACATCTAAATGGACATCATCTTTATGGAACCAAGAGAAATTAAATTAATTTACCCTTAAAAAAAAAAACTATTTGGAGCAAATTTCTCCCACTAGGTCATAGATTGAGAAGATGTAGTATAAAAGATGAACATTACCTATGTCATTCATTGTTTTGAAATTCTTGATGTCATGGAAAAGCTACCTTTCCATCATATGGTCTTTGGTGGTTTTAAGTTTTTTAACCACCTATGATCTTACTTTGAATTTCCTTAAAAATCTCTTTGCACTATCGCAAGAAGCAAATCTCCTTCATTCACCAACTCATGATCACACATTTGGAAACCCACAACTTCATTAGGTTCAACAATAAAGTTGCGTTCTACTTTTACCCTGCTTTTATAATTTTAAAAAACCCTACTTTTATAATAAAAAAATCCTCTCTTAGAGGGCTTCATCATCATGATAGAAGTTCATCATAGACTATCATTAGATGTTGTATGCCTACTAAAAGCATGGCAACACATCATTGGGCTTGCTAAAGTGATTAAAACCATTGTTTCTCCATATAAACTAATCATCGATGGGTAAATACGAATTAAAAAAATCTTGCCAAATATGATCATTTGGGCATTTGGTTGCAAATTCCAATAGTCTAACAATAAATAGGGACCAATTTGTGGAAATTCAATTGAATCAAATCATACTACAAGCAAATGTGCTTGCCAAGCAGATAAAGATTAGATGGACATTTTTCCAATATTTTTCCATGTGCCTTCCTAGTTTTTCTAATGTTTTCCTTTCTTAAATTTTTTTCCCCTTTCAAAATTCTTTTTAAATTCCTTTTTAGCCAACAACATGGATGAAGCCTCACACGACTTTTTAATTAACAACAAAAAATCAATGTGTGTTTTACATTAAAACATATGCACATGGAAGCTACCTATGAAAAAGTCATTCATTAGTGCCCACGTTGTATTTTGTTCATTGATGGTCACTTGTAGATTTTTGTAAATTGTCATTTTTAACTTCAAAAGTTCAAACTTTGCTTTAATGTTTTCTTTCTAAAATTGTGTTTTCACTTTTTGATGTGGGTGCATTGGTGGATTCTTGATAGTCTTATTATAAAAGCCATGGATAATTCTAGTAGATGCTTATGTTTTTGGGTTTCAACCTAAAACATTTAGAGGCCACATAAAATGGGTATGTAAATGAAATTTTCAGATCCTAAATATCACAAATGTGGAGAATGCATGCATTATGTGCTACAAATCACAATCCACAATATGCTCATTGTGAACTATGTCACCATTAAAGATTTGGTATATGTGCAAAGGATCATAGTAATTAACAATTGTTGCTTCCCTCGTAGTGGAAGTATATCTGCACAAACGCATGGATGATTACTTCTTTCTTATAACCATATTTCTAGTTTCCATCAACAAATGCATGTTTTCAAAGCAACATTGAAAGCTTTGAGCTTTTGTGACCATTTGTGTACAAGAATTCTTTTGAAGGGAATTGTGGTGTTTGGGTTGGAGGCATTTTATAATGTCCATCATCTATTGATAATGTGTAATTTTTTGATTTTTGTAATGTAATCTCCTAGCACTATCCATTCTTTATAATTTGGGCCTATTATTAGTTAATTTTCAATATTTCCTAAGAAAATAATATGCTTTTTATTTTACTTTCATTCCATCTAACAATTGGAATTCACTATTTTTTATGATTTGTTTGTAATGATTTATTGCTAGCTTATTAGGCGAATCTTAATTTTTTCTTCTTGTCACAAATGTGCATGATGTGATACAAAATTGTAGAATGAAGCTTGGAATGTGCAAACATGTAACATTTTCAAATGAACATGCTTTTCATCCAACATTCACCTATTTTGGATTCAATTTGAAACATAACCAAATCTTAAGAAAATTATAAGCAATTTAAGTGTGTTTCCCATGGAGAAGGGCTTCAAATGTATTGGTGAATTCTTCTCATCATATTAAGAATTATCAAAAGAATCATCAAACTCCCCATTTTCTAACAACTTTCTCCAACTTTATTTACTTTGTGAAGTTGAATCTTTATAATAAGTTTGAATGTACAAGAGTTACAACAAATCATGGCCAACTACTAAACACCTTTAGCTAAAATATGTAGTTTTATTTCATGTTTGCCATAGACAAACTTGTACTTCAAACTTCCAAAACTTGTAAAACTTGGGGCATACATCTTGGAAGAAATCAACATTGATCTAAAAACATGAGTAAAAACTTAGTTGTTAGATGTGCCCAATGTTTGAATTGTCATGTTTGTGGCATTGGAAGAAACAATTGTTGAAGACTCCATGGACAAGGTTGTTGCTTGATCAAAACTCTATAGTAGAAAAGTTGATTAATAGTTTAATTTGGATGTCAAAACGAAGTTGAAAAGCAAAGAAGGTGGACCATTGGGTATGGAGAAGAGTGGGTGATTGGAGCTTATGTAAAAGGGAGGGGACAAACAAGAAATGTGATGACATAGATGACCACTTCCAAAATGGACATTGTCTTTGTGGTGCACATAACAAGTATGCATTGATCAACCCAATTTAAACAATCAATTACTTAAGAAAAAATTCATGTTTAAAGTTGCAATTATGGGTTTTGAAATTTTTCTAGATTTTCAAAATATGGTTGGCCATGCATTAACAATTCAAATCAAGTTAAGCCAAATGCTCCCACCAATAATGTTGTTTCATTGCATAATGTGAATGGATCCATTAGTATGTTATGAACTTGTCAAATTAATTAGTCGTGACGATAGAAACAACCTTGGATGTTATCTAAACCGAAGGTGATTGAAATCCTCTTCCCTTTAATACAAATACAAATGACGATTTTATGTGTCTTTATGTGTTTTTCTAGTGTAACTATTGTGGGAATGTTAAAAATGTTGTGGCACTCTTTATGCATTGATCCAAGTATCTTCTCTAACATGAGACCATAACACCTTAGTGGCTTTGACACAAATTATATTATTTTTTTAAATGCTAAAATTCTCAAAATATATATTTTTCAAAGACTAAATTTTTGCGAAAGAAAATGAGAATTTTTTGGAACATTCAAGAATATATATTATTTTCAAAATGAAAGTTTCAAAATTAATAATCATTTAGTAAACGTGTGTTGAAATTGCCCTTGTACTAGAGGATTGGCTTGAAATTATATTATTATTTCTATGGATATCTTTAGTATTACATGGAAACTCAGAGGTTTTGGTTTTTTTTGGTTGACAAGGATGATGCTTATGAATCTCACATGACAATAAAATCCAAAACACAACAACATTAGAAGATTTCCTTACATTCAATTAGGACCAATAATTTTCTTAACATAATTTACAATAAATATGTTTAAAATAAATTCATTAACATGAAACCATGGAAATAATGAAAAACACATAATATAATGAAAATATGTAAAAATTATTTTAAAAAAAACCCAAAGGACATCATGGGCCTCAAAACAATTAGTGTCTTGATGCATGCAATTGCAAAACACAATGATATTCAACTTTTTTTTAAGCCACTTTTGGAGATGAAATATTACCATAACCAATAAAAACACCAAAACAAAACTTCACTTAATATATATATACTAATTAAAGACCCTTTTGTTGATAAAATTTTCAAACTTTACCTTATGACACCCCCAATTAATAATAATATTGGTTGATAAATATGTGAGGTTAATGTGGTGGTGTCTTACATTTAGATGAGTTTATTGAATTTTAAATAAAATTTTAATTAAAAATTAAATAAAATCAAAAAAATTGTATTTTCAAATTTTTTGTCATAGAAATTGGAAGGGAAAAAAAAAAAACCACCGTTACCAACCCATCATACATGGACAGCTTCAACACATGCATGCCAGATAATTAATTTAATTAATTAATTAGAATTGATAATTTCATATCCAAAAACCAAAAAAAATAAAATAAAATAATTTGCAAAGAATTTTACTTATTTAAAAAATTTCAATATTTCTACAAATAATATAATTAGTTTGTACAAGCTGTCAAGTTACAGGTAGGTAAATCCAAATAGCCCCATACTTAGTAGGTAGTAAAAAAAAAATGAAGGTTAAAATTTGTTCGTGGTTATTGTTGATTTTACTTTTAGTGTTTTGTTTGTTTTTACTGTGCGGGGGGGAACTTTCTAGAGCAGCAATTGTCGGGGACTTTCCAGAACTTTCGAGAACGGCAGCAACGGTCTCGTTCGCTTCATTAGAACCTTCGGAAACTGATGGGGATCACATTAAGCAGAACAGAGCTTGGCAGGCGAAAAGTTTCGCCAAAAAAAAAACGAAATTAATATTACAGATTCGAAATTGAAGTGAATTTGGAGGTTTTCAATCGCCAAAAGTGAGAAAATTGAAAAGTCAAACTCGCCAGATTTATATATATATATATTTCGATCGATTTCATTTTGTAGCCAGAAATAAAGAAGGCAGATTACAAAGATTTGTACTTCATATCTGCTCCATAGCCATATTTGGCTAAATCTTCCTGTGGATGATCGCCACTTTTGACTACAATCCAAAATTCCTAAAAAGAAAAACACTGGAGCGCTTGAGAACTTAGGGAACCAAAAAAACGTACGTTATCACGGGTATTATGTTCCCGATGAATTGGGAACAGGAGTAAAAAAAAAGTAAATAAATAACTAAATAAAATGGCGGATAAATTTGGGATTTGGAGGATTATTTTCGACCGTTCATCAATTACTGGACTTGTGATCGAACGGTCAAGAGCCGGTGGAAACTACTAGAAGCGGCGCAGCGACCTGTATGCCGCTCCCGCCTTGGAGAGCGAGACTACGAACGTCCAGGATTTTCTCGTCTCTGTGGATCGGACGGCTAGGAGTAGGCCTCTGTTTGCTCCTGTGCTAAACTGTTCTCCTTGAAAGAGTCTCTGTCTCCCTCTCTCGCACAGTCTCTCTGCCTTTGCGTTTTGCACTCCTTTCTTGTGCCCTTCTTCTTCGACGCGATTACTCTCGTTCGTTTTCGTGTTATTCTGCAGAGTTTTAGCGTATTGTGCACTTTTAACTTGATCAAGTTTTTTTGGTTTCTTTTGGTTACGGATTTCGTGTTTTTTTTTCCCCCGGGGGCCATTTTGAAGTCTATTTTGATTACTATCTGGTTGTTGCTTTGAGGGTTTTTGGAACGTGATGGCGATCGTCTCTGAGGACGAGCAGCAGCAGCAGCAGCAAGGAAGTGAAATGGTAGTGGAAGAGCCGCAAGGAGGCGACGTGGAGACTTTCGCTTTCCAGGCTGAGATTAATCAGTTGTTGAGCCTCATCATCAACACTTTCTACAGCAACAAGGAAATCTTTCTTCGGGAACTTATCTCCAATGCCTCTGATGTAAGTCGCTGTTCCTCCTATTGCTTCTTACTTGTTCAAGGACCTTCAATTGCCGACAATATGTACGCGCTGGTAAATCATCTCCCTTGTACATGACAGAAGAAAGATAACAACCACGCGAAGGAAAAAAAGAAATGAAAAAAAGGTAGAGTTATAATGCACGAGAAGCCTTTCTCTGCCTTAGTATGGTACAACAGCCTAGCGAGCACAAGTCGGTGACGCGAGAATCTCTATGTTGGAATGTTTTTGCTCCTTGGCCTCACTGAACGCCTTAGAATCTACCTGATAGAAAAATGCGTTTTTTTATGTTCTGACTGCAGCAGCGTGTTCGCCACTTTGCATATCATGGTTTGTTAAGACTTGTATATTTTTCATGTCTATTGTTTTGCGTGCCTGGTAGCTTTTTCCTCTTACTGCATGGATTTTCGATCTAGTAGAGTTCTGATGTACTCAAGGAATCCCCGTGGAATTGCCTGTTAGTGTTCCTCTACATGGTAGCGGCTGATGTGTAGCACCATGCTGGGTGTCCCCTAAGGTGGAAGACAGGCGCATTTACTCGTTTTCTTGCAATAAGATGTGAATAGTCACAAGACGATAGGCACCTTGCACACTCACATTGTTGTATATGGCATGACAGGCACTGGACAAGATTCGATTTGAAGGCCTCACAGACAAGAGCAAGCTGGAAAGCCAGCCGGATCTCTTTATTCACATTGTGCCAGATAAGGCAAACAATACAATTGCGATTGTTGACTCTGGAATTGGAATGACAAAGGCTGGTGAGAGGCAGCACTCTGATATCATGGCTGAGTTTTTTTTCCTGTCCATTACCTAGATTTAATGTTTTGTTGCTGCTTTGGATTGCTTCTACAGCAGTAGATTTGCAGCAGGTTGTCTTGGTACCATTGGTAGATTTGCAGCAGTCAATATCAGTGTTCATCTGCTCTGCTACTATGCCTGATGATGGTGCCTTTTGCTCAGTGGCTGGCTAACCTTGTTGTTGAGTTGTCTCCAGATTTGGTGAACAACCTTGGAACAATCGCAAGGTCAGGAACCAAGTCTTTCATGGAGGCGCTCTCTGCTGGGGCTGATATCAGCATGATTGGACAGTTTGGAGTGGGATTCTACTCTGCATACTTGGTTGCAGACAAAGTTGTTGTAACTACCAAACATAATGATGACGAACAGTATGTCTGGGAGTCTCAGGCTGGAGGCTCCTTCACTGTTCGGAGAGATACGGGTATGAGCCTAGAAGCATGCATTTCATGTTTATAGTATGCTCTTCAATAGTGAATAGTCCTGATAACCTAATTGTGCTAATATTATATTCTAGGAAAACTCTAATATAAACATCTGTGCTGATCTTGAAAGGTCTGGGGTGCACTGTACTAGCAGTAGTGCAGGATTGCATATGTTTTCCTTCATTAATGCATACTGCCTGTACATTGAGTCTTCTGATCTAGGCGGGTGCTAGTAACAGCATGTGAGCCTCATATGTATTGTTTGATGGTTTGATCTGTTGGGTGGTTGTCTGCAGATTGTAGTCTTTCAGCTTCGATTCTACTCTATTCCCACTGCACTTTTTCTGGCCTGGGAGATGTCTATCCTCTATCTAGGGATGCAAATGTGTAGGTTTTTGATGTGTGTATGTTCCTGCAGGTGAGGACTTGGGCCGGGGGACTAAGATTGTTTTGTACCTGAAAGAAGACCAGCTAGAGTACTTGGAGGAAAGAAAACTGAAGGACTTGGTGAAAAAGCACTCAGAATTTATTAGCTACCCTATCTCTCTGTGGACTGAGAAGACAACTGAGAAGGAGGTGTCAGATGATGAGGATGATGATAAAGAGGATAAGGATGATGAGGAAGGCAAAATTGAAGAGGTCAATGATGATGAGGAGAAGGACAAAGCAAAGAAGAAAAAGAAGGTACTTTTTGGTATTGGAATGTGTTGCTGGGTTACATGGGTTATGAGAAGTTTTGAGATATGGGAAACATAAGCCCAGGATTGAATAATGTAGCTGAGTAATTTGAGTTTTGTGGTGAGTGAATGGTCTGTAACATGTTACAATATGCATGTGCAGGTGAAGGAAGTGTCACATGAGTGGGCATTAATAAACAAGCAGAAGCCGATTTGGATGCGGCCACCAGATCAAATTACCAAGGAGGAATATGCTGCATTCTACAAGAGTTTGACAAATGACTGGGAGGAGCATCTGGCTGTCAAGCACTTTTCAGTTGAGGGGCAGGTAATGGGGTTTTTCATCTTGTGTCTTGATGAAGCTACTCAATTTCAGTAATTATGTCCTCTCTTTGATGTACTCAACTCTTGAGGATCCTGACTGGTTTGCTGTTGCTTTTGCAGTTGGAGTTCAAGTCAGTATTGTTTGTTCCTAAGAGGGCCCCCTTTGATATGTTTGATGGGCGCAAGAAGCAAAACAATATTAAGCTGTACGTGCGACGTGTTTTTATCATGGACAACTGTGAGGAGATCATCCCTGAGTATTTGGGCTTTGTAAAAGGCATTGTAGATTCTGAGGATCTTCCCTTGAACATTTCACGAGAGATGCTTCAGCAAAACAAAATTCTGAAGGTTTGTCTCACTGAATTCTGATTCCCAGTTGTGAACATGATCCAATTTGTGGTAGTTGTACTTAAAATTTTTCAAGAACTCTGTAGAATGCTGAATGCATTTTCATATGGAAGCCTTGACAAGGCTGTTTGGTTTGTGCTTGCAATGGTCTACATTTTAATGTCCTAATTGTAGATGCTATTTTGTTACCTTTTGTTTTAATGATGGTATATATGGAGTCTGATAGTGATTTTATTTTGCTTGCAGGTCATCCGAAAAAACATAGTGAAAAAGTGTATAGAGTTGTTCAATGAGATTGCTGAGAACAAGGAGGATTATGCGAAGTTCTATGAGGCCTTTGGAAAGAACTTGAAGCTTGGCATCCATGAGGATTCTCAAAATCGTGCCAAACTTGCTGGTATCTCCTTTCACTTGGTAGCTTTTTCACTGTAAATTGGAGTGCTAATCCATACTACTGCAACATTGTTAGGTGATGGCAGCTGGTATTTTAATTATTTACTGATCATGCTGTTCTTTTCTACAGATTTGCTGAGGTACCAATCCACTAAATCAGGAGAAGAAACAACATCCCTGAAGGATTATGTGACCCGCATGAAAGATGGACAGAAGGATATCTATTACATCACTGGAGAGTCTCGAAAGGCAGTTGAGAACTCTCCATTCTTGGAAAAGCTGAAGAAAAGAGGTCTCGAAGTTCTCTTTATGGTTGATCCCATTGACGAGTATGCAGGTAGGTATCAAACTTGCAAATCTAGACACTGCTCTTTATGTCTTACATGAGCTACAACTGTACTTTATAGGGATGAAATGTCAGAGGTGTAAGGAGATTGATGCTAATGTTGGGATTGTGTTTGGAGCTCTGGTGGAAGATTTTTCTTTGTTTCTACTGATTAGTTGGTTATTATTGGGGTCATCATATGAACTTGAATGATGTTAGAGGTTGTTCTATTATATTCTGAATGGCAACAAATCTCATACTTAGCTTTGCTGATGCAGTTCAACAATTGAAGGAGTACGATGGCAAGAAATTGGTGTCTGCTACGAAAGAGGGTCTGAAATTGGATGAGACTGAGGAGGAGAAAAAGAAGAAAGAGGAGACAAAAGCTCAGTTTGAGCCTCTTTGCAAAGTCATAAAGGTGTGTGTGTGTATGTTGTAATTTAAATGTCACTGATAATGTGTTGCCCTCAGGTGGTTCTGAGTTTGTCCATTGTGTGATATTATCCTATTCCCTTCAGATGGATCAAAAGTGTAATGAGCATATGAAAGCTTCTTGGAGGCGGTATTGTGTTTGTCCACAGTGATATTTTGCTCTGTGGGAAGATGATTCAATGTCAATTTATGTCTCCTGGGTGAGCAGGAAATTCTCGGAGACAAAGTGGAGAAGGTCCAGGTCTCTGACCGAATTGTGGATTCACCTTGCGTCTTGGTCACCGGCGAGTAAGTTTCAGTCCCTGGTTTGTTTTTTGGTAACTTAAATAGCTGACTTTCTGGTTACTCCAGATGATTTGAGAAACTTGTGCTTGATGTATGTAATGTGGATTGCTGGACGGCTGTGATGTGTAGATATGGTTGGACCGCAAATATGGAGCGCATTATGAAGGCACAAGCTCTTCGGGATAACAGCATGGGCAGCTACATGAGCAGCAAGAAAACGCTGGAAATTAATCCTGAGAATCCTGTCATGATTGAATTACGCAAGCGTGTGGATGTAGACAAATCTGACAAAACAGTCAAGGATTTAGTGCTGTTACTTTTTGAGACTGGTATGTACAGCTTGTTGCTTACTTCCCTGCAAAACTGGTTCATGATTTTGTCACTGAAATATATGTGGCTGACTGATAGACCTATTCATAGTACAGATAAATCTACTCTAATGTTTCTGTAGGGTTTTCTAGTTGACTTGGGTAATGCATGACCATTCTTGTTCTTGTTTAATTATCCTTTTCCCCTAATTTTCTGACCATTCTGTTATATATCCTGGGGTGCAGCATTGTTGACATCGGGGTTTAGCCTGGATGATCCCAACACCTTTGGAAACCGCATCCACCGCATGATCAAGCTTGGTCTGAGTATTGATGAGGATTCATCAGCTGTTGCAGAGGAAGAAGCTGACATGCCTACCCTAGAAGATGATGTAGATGAAGGTAGCCGCATGGAGGAGGTGGATTAAATCCAACTGTAAAGAGGTATTTTATTATGTATTGAGAGAAATCGAGAAAAGTTTTGGTTACCTGACGGAGTAAATCTCATAATGTAGTCTGCTCCTCAAATATAGATTTTGGTACCTCCAAGAGTCCTTTTGAGTCAGGAGAGGAAAGGAAAGGAAATGAAAGGAAAGTGTGTGTAGATACATGATCTGTGGGGTTGAACGAAGCATTGAGATATTGCAGAAATGAGAAGGTGGAAGAAGATGTATCACTTCTGAGATTTGAATTTTGAGTTTGTTATATGAAAAGTGCAGCGTGACGTGAATGGGTTCCTCCTTACAAATTGCAACATGTAACTACCTTCTAAGGTTCCATTTTGATTCTCAGTGTCTTAGGGTTTAAGGTTTAGAGTGTAAGTGGTTAGGTTGTTTTTAAAACTAGTTTGATCAGTATAACAAACATATGAATGTAGAAACTTGTTCATTCATATAAATCTAGTTTGGTTTTTTTTTCTCTTTTTTTTGGGGTTTTTTTTGTTGATTGAAATGCATATTTGTATAATACATATGTGGCATTTGTTGAAGTCAATCTACAAGGTTTGATATGTAATACAAAAGCGAAGGGAAGGTTTTAGAATTGCATATGAAATTTTTTATTTTCTTTGAATGATACTCAAGGACTTAGTGCAATTGGAAGTGGGGTAGATCAAACAATAGTTAGAGAACGTATGTGTAAGATTGCTGTAACATTGAAGTGAAGAATAAGCAATCTTTTAAGATTCATGAGTATTGATGTAGGTGCATGAAGTTCATATTCATTAATTATTGATGAGGACAAGATTTTTAGTAATTTTGTTGTAAATTCTGTTGTAACAATTCAAAAACTATTCATGAAACTCGTACAATGTGATTATATCATGTGTAATGAAAATGTAATGTGAATTTATTTTTTCATTTTAATAATTTTTATTTAGTCATATAGTCAATTACAAACCTCAAAATCTTGCAGAAAATGACTATGTGACAACATTTGTCACAATGTAATCCGTGAGCATAATAAAATGAACAAAATATTGAAGTAATGACAAGTTTGTAAATCATGACATGAGAGGAAGAAGATGAATTGAGTATGTGATGGGTGTGTAGAACATAGCTTGACTAGATTTGTTGATATCTTGAATTGGGTGCTTTCGAAGAAAAGTGAGATATTTAGATGTTTAGGATCAATGGTCAATCCACTTGATTTATTGCTTTAAAAAAAATGGAAATATGATAAGATGAACCAATAATAACTTCAATAGAATTTCAGGATAGTATTATTGGAAATAAATATGTTATTTATTTAAAAAATTAAAAATACTATATTTTTTACAATGGTTGCATGTCGAGTCTTAGTTGTTAAAATTGTGTTCATAGGTTTGTATCATGTGAAGTGAAAGGAGTAAAAGCTTAAGCCCTTCACAAATCAAATTACTTAGTTGGGTTTGAAAGAGATCAAATACATTTGTCTTGATAGCTGAATTTATATGTGATGAACCGTGCCAAAACAAGTCATATGAAATTGACCAAAACAAATCGTTCATCAATTGCATAGGAATTGAAATGTCCAATGTTAAAATTACCATTTTTGGTAGTCATTTCCATGTCTTAATCAATGTTTGATTGCTTTTTTGATATATTTGCAAATATGAAAATCTCAAGAAAGATTTGGATGTATAAGAAATTTTGTGTCATTTGAAAGATTTTGGTCTAAATTAAAATTACATTTTGTGATGTTATGTCAAAAAAATTCTAAGAAAGGACCTTTTACATGTTAATAAATGTTGTTGGCTCATTTTATTGTGTGTTATGTAAAAAATAGAAGAAAAGAAACTGCATTTGATTTTCCAATTACCATACTTGCCTAGGTAAAATTAGGCTGAAATTAAATAAAACAAAATTTTTTTTGATTAATACCCATCTATGTTGCGTAGTTTTCATAGAATGTGCTTGGAAATTAGTTTTAAGAAAATAATTGGTGGCAAATACCTTAATTAGCCATATAATCATTTCAAATTAGTCCAATAATGCATGCATAATACACATTGATACTATAAGCATGAAATCTTAAAACGTTATATCTCAATAAGAAAGAATGCCATGTGCACACAACTTTTCAAACTTTAGCAAAATAAGATGACAATGTTTGAAAGCTATTTTGCAAACCTAATTAAGAAGTTTGATGACAAAAGCTTGAGTCCCATGTGTTCATTAACTTAATTTGAAAAACAATCATAAACTTAAATGCCTAATTTGCCATTCAAACTCCAAATGCATAATGAACTTTTCCATTATTTAATAAATATTTAAGCAACAAAGAGCCAATCTTGGTAGGTAGGCATAATTAGGGTTGTTAAAAATAATGCCACATGGAATAATTTGCTATAATGGGAATTTTCCATGTGGCATATTTTGGGCAAATTTTTTGAAATTTAAATTAAATTTTGACCAAAAGAAATTTTAATCAATATTTGGGTAAGTAGGATTAGATAGGTAAGCTAGGGGTAGGAACATAAATATTTTTATTTTATTTTGGGTTTATTTTTAACATTAAACCTTTTTGATTGGCTAATCCAAAATGTCACATGTTTTCTAATATGAAAATGCAACACAAAACATTTTATGTATATAATTCATAATATGTAAATGGAAGACAAAATATACGCAATAAATTTTTGAGTTGCAACATAGTTTATAACTAGAAAGTTTAGTTGCAAATTAGGTTGTAATTAGAAAGTTTATTCCATATATTCTTTGTTCTCCTTTTTAATTTTGTAAATTATGTAACTAAATAGGTAAGTAAATAATTAAACAACGAACTAGTTAATTATTTAATTAATTAATTAACTCATCATTAACTAATTACCTACCCACCTACCCATTTACAATACATATTACCTATTATTTCTTACTACTAGTAGTTAATTAATATTAATAATTCATCAATGATTAATAATTATTTTATTTTATGATATTAAGTTATAATTAACTAACTAATGCATTATAATTTATTAATTAATTTTTAATAAATAAAAAACTAATTAATCTTTATTAGTAATAGGTACAAGTTATTAGTTGGTTCATTGTATTAATTAAATTATTATTATTAATTAAATAGCCCATGTGACACCTAAAGGTTAGACCTAGGTCATCTACTTTAACCTAGATTTAGGTAGTCTATATGGTACCTAGGCTAGGCTTAATGCTAACCCACATGAGACTTGGGCTAGGCTTAAACCTAAGCCATTTGATTAAGCTAGATTATTTACATACATCCTAGACTAAGCTATTTACGTAGGTAGCCTAATTTAAACCACCAACATTCCTAACCTAGGTGTATAGGTCACCTAAAAGGGTTTAAAGTAGTCTACTTGGATGGAAAGTTGCAAATGGCACAACATTTCATCTATACAACATGAATTTTTTCATTCAACTTTAAACCAAAATTACGAACATAGTTGGATGAACAACTTGTTATGATGCCATGTAACTTTGGGAACATGTCAAATTGATATTTCAATTGTAAATCAACTAGGAAATTTGTTGATGCCAAAAATAATCATTTAGTTGGCCCCCAAGTTGAGGGTTTTTTTAAAAACTATCCACCAAATTAATAGGTGGATCAACTTATTTGATAATCACCATTAATTTATTAAAATATTAAAAAATTAAAATTGCAACATAGTTGAAAATGACATACAATGGGAAAAAAATTAGTTAAAAAAAGGGCATTTTCTCACGGTGACAATCAAAGTTTTATTTTTAAATAAATATTAGGTTACCATTGGATTATAATCAAATAAGAATTGGAGCTATTGAATTTGAGTCACAAAAAACTAAAAAATATATAAAATTTGAGAAACAAATCTTTACCATTGAAATGGTGATTCTAAAAAATTAGTATTCACATCTTGATGGTCAAGATTTTTTTTTTCTAGGACTAGATATAAGTTGCTTTGGATTACTATGTTTAATAAAAGCTCTTGTTGCACTTTGTTAATATCCTAACATCAATGTTTTTAACATTTATTTATTAGTAATAACTTGGTGCCAAACAACAAGCCAAAAATGCTCTCAAAGTTGGCCCCAAGTTTTTTTTTTGGGTCCTAACTCCTACTAGTGTAAAGGGGGACCTCAATGAGTGTTGTTCACTTTTTTTTGTGAAGGAACTTCATTTTGGGACATAATTTTCTTATTTTTAAAACTTGTTATAAAAAGAGCAAGAGAGACATTACACAAAGAGATGCCATTACTTCTTCAAATGGCACAAATAACAACAAAAAAAGAGAAAAGGCATAAGCCAAATTCCAATACAAGTGTCAAGAAGAAAGGAATGATTTTGGTTTAGAGGTTGTTGGAGTTTTTGTGGTGTTATCATCAAATCAAAAGCATCACAAATGTCTTTTTTTTAAAAATGGAAGTAAGAGCTTAAAACAATTTGTTAGAGCAACCCAATGAATGTTGCACAAATGGAGTTGGGTTGGGTTGCTTGTCTTCTTTGTTGGGTTGGTGCCACTTGGTGGGTTTTGAAGAGATTCAAGGGAGGATTGTAGTAGGGTTCTTCAAAGGATGGGTGAGTTTGCTTGTCTTCTTTGTTGGGTTGATCATGGGTTTTGAAGAAATTGAAGGGAGAGGATTTTAGGGTTCAAAGATTGGTGAGTTGCTACTATTCTTTGTTCGGTTTTCGAAGAAGTTCAAGGGGAGGATTGTAGTAGGATTCAAAGGATGGGTTAGTTGCTAGTCGTCTTTGTTGGGTTGATCATGGGTTTTGAAGAAATTCAAGGGAGAGGATTTTAGGGTTCAAAGATCGGGTGAGTTGCTAGTCCTCTTTATTGGGTTGGTGGGTTTTGAAGAAATTCAAGGGAGGACTTTAGGGTTTTTGAGTCCTGAAGAAGACGAGGAATTGAAAAAGATCTTTGCTGGACATGGAAGGAAGGAATGGATTGTTGAAGAATTAGAGAGCAAGGATTGGATTGTTGAAGAATTCGGTGGAATTTTAATACCGCCGTTTTGTTTGCGGTGGAAGAAGATCGATATCTTGTCTTGTGGTGGAGATGTTCAAGTGAGAATGCAATTTTCCGAGGCTATGTGCACACCCCATAAGTATGTCGATTCCACAGGTTTGATTTGCTCTCTAAACCCTAAAATCTTTTGGTGGAAGTATGAGGGAGTTGAGGAGATGAGATGCTGTTTTTTTTTTTCCTCTTTGAGAGAGAGAGAAAGAAAGAAAGAAAGGATTTCTTGTCAAGTTTGTGGGAAGACAAACAAATTTCAGCTCCAATTAGTTTTTGTGAGGAAGTTAGGGTTTGGGAGATCCATCCCTCATACATTTGATGCCCACAAGAGCTTTGGGACGTGTGTTGGGCTTTTTGTAATTTCAGCACCAAAATCATGTATCAAATGGATTTGAGTCATTGGGTTTTAGGGTTCAAACATTCCAATTGGGTCTGCTTGAGATTGAAAATCTTCTTGAAAAATGCAAACAATGGCTGTAAGCAAGAAAAAAGCATATGAAATTATGGCACAATATGTATTTTTGGGGGTTTTAGTGTTTTTTCAGATTGGCAGAATAACTCAACATTCCGTCATTACTACATATACTCTCAAGAGATGTGGTGCCAAAACCCAAATTGAAACCCAATGAAGAGTTCCATGAAGTAAATGTTTCTTTCTGTTTTTGGGATTTGCAGATTTCGTTGTTGGTAGCTTTTTTTGCTGCCCAAGAGCTCAGATGGTTTTAAACTTGTATTCCTTGTTTTGCAAAAATCCAGCAAAAGGTCAGATTTTTGTATCTCAGAGGTTTTGAGTTTCTGTGCTCCAAGAGTATTGGACATTACTTTTTTCAGGCGGGTTGGAAATCTGTGGGCATCAGATATGATGTCTGCTGGTGCTAAACATCACAACCTCACAATCAACAAAGAGGGTGCTTAGCAGCTTGTATTGAGGATGGAGGGAAAGGAGGAGCGGATGCTTGGAGGGGCAATTGTCAACTACCTCTTCCTCTCACAGTTTGAGCTTATGCGTGCAACTCTGCTGAGCTTGGGTGAGCGGAACCCACGAGCGGCACGTGACATCTACCGTGCTATAGTTCTGCAAGTGTGGAAGCTCAATGGGATTGTATGGTCAGAAAGTGTGCCATCCTCTGCACATTTGGCATGGATGTGTCTCCAAGAGCTCCAGGCAATGGAGGAAAAGCTGCTGGACAAGGGTGATGGAAGTCATGAAGAAGCGGTGGCCAGTGGGGAGATATTGGATTACCGATTGTCATCAAGAGACAATTGGTGGAGCTTGCATTGGCAACCTATTTACGATGGCATCGAGTTCCTCCTTTTCATGGAATTTCTGAAGAGCATTGTGCTTGAAAATGGGGATGCAATTGCTAGTGACATCATGGGTGAAGCCATTGTGGAGTCAGGTACACAGATGGTGTTGGTGTGGGATTTGTGCATTTTAGAATCTGATGAGAGTGAAGGTTTCAAAATGGGTCTTGTCCGTTACCAGTTTTCTGTTTTCTTTGAATGTCCTGATGATGGGGTCACTTTGGGACGTCTGTTGCAGCTGCCCAAGTTTCGGGTGTAAGAGCTTTGTGTTTGTTCTTTTGCACTGGTCTTTGATTGAATTGTGAAATAGCAACAAAAATGATTTTTCTGCATTCCCATTGCTTATTTTTGGAACCTTGTAGGGGAGGGAGGAGCGGAGCGAGAAGAAGTAGGGGCTCTCTATGGAGGAGGTAAAGCAGCAAGTGTAAATGGAGCTGAAGAAGATTCGGAAGATGTGAAGAAAGCGGGTCTTCAACTCATGGAGAAGATTGTCGCAGCAGGTGTTGATCAGCTGAATCGAACACTCCAATTTGTTACAGGATGTGTATCAGGAGGAGATGGAGAGGATCAAGAGAACAACAATGAGAAGGAGAGACAAGTTGGAGATAAGGATGTTGAGAAGAATGTGCACAGTATAGAGAAGTCAACTACTACACAAACTCTTGGAGGTGGCAAGGACATCCTGTCAGGCATGGAGAGAAAGTGGTTACTATTTTTGACGCTTCGCCATCCTGAGCTTCTGGATGAGTTGTGTCAGAACATTTGCAGGCAACAGCAGCAGCAGAGTGATGATTTGGATTTGCCAGCTATGGTATCATCTGGTAGAGATTTAGATGGAAGTAATAACTCTGAAAAGGCAGCAGAAGAAGAAGCTGCAAATGACAATCCAGCTGACAAAACGTGGAAATTGTCTCAGCTCTGTAAAGACTTTGAGGTCAGCCTCAAACTCTTGGCCGGTGCCATCTGCATCATATGTCTGGATTTTTTTTTCTTTCTCTTTTTTTTCTTTTCTGAGACTCAGCAGTGATTCTTGTGGCAAATTGGTTGCTTTGTGTATGCAGATGGGTTCAGTCATCCAAAAGGAAGTACAGCATGCACATCTGCAGCAAATCATGGAGGATGTGAAGGTGGGCCAACTGGTGAAAGCAGCTCAGCACTTGCAGTACCTCCATGAAGACTTTGGACCAAGTGAATCAGAATGCAGGTTTGTTGCAATGCTGCATTTCTTGGTGGCAGGTCCAATTCCACAGTTTTTGCAAAATTGTTGCAGTCTCTTTATAGGTTTAGGGTTTAGGGTTCATGACTGCACTCGTTGTCATGTTACTCTTCAAAGTGGTGTTGTTGTGGAGATTTCTCTGTGATTTCATAGACAATGTCCTTTGATTACAATTTGAGACGATTGGGAATCAGTTCATGCAGCTGCCCAGGAAGAATGTTGTTGTGGTTCTGAGTACCTTCCAGATTTGTCTTAACTTTTGCTTTTGTTTGTCTACTGGATGTTTCTCCAGTGATGCAGTGACAGCCATCTTTCGGAAGACCAAATCCATGGAAGGAGAGGAATATGAGCATATTGTGATGACCATACATGAATGCAGCCTTGCCTCTGGGAGCAGCCTGATCTGTAGGCTGGTGGAGGTAATGGGTTTCAGGATTCAATAGTTACTGGGGTTGGTCCTTCAACTGTCCAGCTGCTGACATGATTTTGCTTACACATTCTGAGAAAGAGAATTAAGCTGATAGATTTTGTTGGACATGGTCAAACCCCCCAGTTAGTTTAGGGTTTAGGGTTTTGGTGGCATGCAAAGTGTTTAGGAGTCCATACTCATGTCTTCTTTTCTAGTGTAATTTTTTTCTTGACAATCTTTTTTTGATGTGGGGACTTCTTGATCAGTCTGCACAGGACCACATACTTCGAGAAGAACTACAACAAAGCAAGATATCTGCCAATGAACTTTATCCACCAGTGCTCGAGCGGCTTCATCAACAAATGCAGCAGCTGCGAATGGGTGAGCCTTCTTCTTTTGCTTCTTATCAAGAAAGCAATTTGCTAACAGAAGAAGCCTCTGCTGCAATCTCAATGTACTTGAAAGAGGCTTTTCGGTATGCACGTGTTGATGGAGCTCATATACTCGAGTCAGTGGTGAAGACTGCACTCTCTTCAATCAGGAGTGGTCAGCTTCAACAAGCAGCAGATGTGGTTGCTCCATATCCTCGACTGCAACCATTGGTGGCAGTTATGGGTTGGGATCTATTGAGAGGCCAGACGAAGGAGAGGCGGCAGCTGATGGAGCTTCTATGGATCAGAAGAAGAAGACAAGAGACTGTAGGCCAGCAGTTGCATGCAGATTCAGCTGACAAGGTTGGCTTTTCCTTTTGAGCAGCATAGACCTATATTTTGACTCCACACGGTCCATACCATTCTCATGATTTGGTTCATGTTCAGTGAAGGACCAACGATCTATTGTGTGCTGGATTTCAGTTGTCTTGTGTGGAGCAGCTGTGTGATGAGCTGTGCTATCGATTGGAGCTGGCTTACTTTGTTGCACATGTCAATTTGGGAAAGGGAAGGCTGGCAAGCAGTGCTCGGATCTTCAGCAAGATTGGAAGCAAAGCTGCTCAGGAAGATGATGATGATGATGATGATGATGATGGTGCACCTGCCAACTCATTTGCTGCAAACCTTGTTCTTGAGCGCTTGGCCATGCATTCACCTGTGCGGGTGAGGATCCTTAGATCCCATCTAAGTGCCACATTGCAGATGAATTTGGACATTGGCTTGTGACATGTGATCCTCCATTGAGATTTGCATTGTGTCAAACAAGCTCCATCTGTGGGATTCAGGGTTTAGGGTTTATGGTTGTTGTGTTCTTGATGTCTTGTGCTTGATGCATGCAATAACTGACTGCCCATATTCATCTTTTCAGATTTTCTTATTGAGGACATGCATGACTTCTGTAGGTGCTGTTTGACATGGTTCCAGACATTAAGCTGAGTGATGCTCTTGAGCTTGTGAGATTGCAACCCACTGGCACTTTTGACTCTGCTGCTGAGTGTAGGTAAGACTTATGTCTCTCAGCAACCCACCTTCTACTCCCATAACATCTTGTGTTTGTCATCTGTAAGTGTATCAATAAGTTTTTTTTTTACTGACTCACCATTTGGATTTGTTTATCCATATATGTTTTTTGTGGAGTTTTCTCTCTGCAATCACATTTTTGTATTCTCTTCCAACTGACTTCATCCGGGGGCTGGCCTTTTGTGATTCCCAAAGGCATCTTGACCTGGAGCTTGTACACATGCATTTTGGGGTGCAAGCTGCAGTCCATGCATTGACTTGTATGCAGCTGCTGGGTGCATCTGATGGCTCAAAGAATGAAGAGCGACAGCAGAGAGCAAGCTTTTTTCTGCAGCAGCTTCATGAACACTTGGAAGCCATCAGCACTCCTGGTCGTCGGGTATGTCTGTTGGACTCAACATTTTTGGCTATACGATGATGTCATATCTGTCCGGTCACAACTGCAGTGTAATCTAGGAGCTGCTACTTTGTTTCCCAATTTGTCTTCAGCAGCAGAGCATGTCAAGGGATGATGATGTAAACCACTCGTATCCAGAGGTAGGTGGTTTCTATTTGGTGTTTCTGAGTAATTTTTCCTCCATCCTGATACCCACCCAACTTGCTCACTCTCTTGTGCAGATTTGGATGATGGAGATTGTGGTTTTTCTTTTGCGTATGGAGGAAATGAATGTTCGACCATCTGCAGGCAAAGGATCATCTGAACCAGAAATAGTGCAGACTGTTGTTGAAGGGCATGGTGAAGGGGATGTTGGAGGAGCAATGTCTCAGAAGTCAGAGCAGTTGACAGCTGTTGCATTTATGAGCAACATCCTCAAGTTGCTTCAGCAGTGCATGCCAGTGAACAATGGGTTAAATTTTGAAGCAAACAGTGACTCCACAAGTGATTCAAATGGAGCAGCAGCAGCAGGAGCCCTTGGCATCCTCAGATTTCCAGGGAGAGCAGCAAAGAAGGCTTGGAGACAGAAAGCTGAGCATCTCCAGTGCTTCATAGATGAGTGGGAATGGCGCCTTGCAGTATTGCAGCACCTATCTCCATTGTCACCACAGCAGCCATGGCAGTGGGGGGAAGCACTAGCAGTCCTCCGTGCAGCTCCTTCAACATTGCTCAACATGTAATGTTCTCAAGATTGTAGTGGAGCATTCTCTGCTTTGGGTAGCATTTTTTTTTCTTTTGAAAAGGGAGGTAAACATGGCACTTTTTCTGATTTTGAGAAGACTTGGGTTTTCTGCATCCTTTGCTCTCCTAGTAGTTTCCCTAGCATTATGTCCATTGGGCTTAGGGTGGAACCCTAAAACCTAAACCCTTCTTCATACATAACTGCAGCATCATGGAGAAGGTGCAGAGCTGTGATATGTGTTGATGCTCATGAGGTTGCTGACACAGGTGTGTGCAGCAGAAGCAATATGATTTGGGGGAAGAAACTGTACATCGCTTTGGATTGCCACCTGAGGAAGCAGCCACCTTGCAACTTGCTAAATGGGTTGACGACACTGCTTTGACAAGAGCCTCTACTGACGTAGGTCCCTAACAACCCCATCTTCTAGTCCAACATCATTCTCACATCAAGACTCCCATTGTAGTGGACAAGTGCAACTGAAAGTGTCGATTTCTGAGCTTGGTCAGTCATTATCAGCAGTTGTAAGCAAGACAATTGCATCATCACTCTTTCTCTCTTATTTTCCACTTCCTCCAAAGAAAAACCACACCGGTCTGCAGAAAAGGTTCAGTCTGTTGCACATACAAACAGTACTACAACTGCCTGGCAGTCATATCTGGACTGGATAACCATCATAGCAAACAGAAATTTATATTGAATGTGGTGGGTGCATCATTAGATTGACAATGGAGTCTCAGGAGCAGCAAACAGGTCATCCAGCACAGAGGAGGGTCACAGATTTTCTGCCCTTTGTGCGCCACTACCACCTCTCACCAACGTACAGCTTTCAAACCTGCCCATCTATGTGACGATGACCTTGTGACCCTGAATTTTCGCTTGTGCCCAACTTCAGCATGTCACACTTTCTGATCTTGAGTCTTGAGGACATGAAAATGTAGTCATGGGTGTCATTCAATATGGCAACCTCTAGCTGCTTGTGTTTTCTTTTGGGGGGGGGGATTGTTCTGACTATGTTTTTTCTTTGATGGAAAACCTTGCAGGCTCTTCTCTGCATTGATATTGCTGTGACTTCCGTGAGTTCTGTGGACATGGCAAGGCAGCTTCTACATCGGGTAAGGGAATATGCACTTAAAATGGATGCAGTGAATTTTTCACCATAAACCCTAAACCCTAAGCTCTACGTCAGCCTTCCCAACTTATGTGCTTGGATGAAGAATACAAAACAAGAAGTTTTGTCTATGCAATCTCCATAGCTTCAAGGTGGCAAAAAAACTTCAGACTTATCATCCATCATCTTGGCTAGATTTATTTTCCTTTTCTGTCTCTTGTTTTTGTGTTCCTTTTCATCTTGAGTTATTCAGGTCTTCTCCTTCTTTTAAGGGTTTTGTGCAGATAGCTATCATGACTCAGAGATTTTCCCACCCTGCTGGAAGATATTGGGCATCTTCACAAAACTTTTTGTTCATGACTGCAGGCATCTGCTGTGTTGTCCCAAATCTCTCATTCGGGGAATAAGGGCCAAGGAGTGGTAGAGCAGCGTCAGGAGGCATGTATGGTATTGGTAGCTAAGCGCTTGGTGTTCCGACTGCTGGATATTCTAGAACAGGTTTCCCCCTTCCTGGCTTCCCACCCGCACACACACCCCCCCAAAATCTGGTTCTCTCTCACTCTGTCTGTTGCTCCATCCTATCTAAATGTTGGGTCTGTGGCCACAAGCAGAGAGTCTGATGAGTAGGGCTATCTGGAATGATGGAGAGACTAAGCAGAAACACAGACATGCACAACATGGGAACCTAACACAGAATACTTTGGCTGTTTATTTGTCAGCAGAAAGGTGGGTCTTTGCAAGTAGTCTTGTCTGGTGCTGATATGGTATCAAGCTCAGGAACAGACAGCTCGAGGCAAGTACTACGGCAGCGGGCACTAGCCATACTGCAGCAGACAATTGAGGATGCTAATAGTGGCAAGCGACAGTTTTTGAGTGGTGCGTGTGTGTAGTACAAGAGTTCTACTCTGCTCATAAGCATTTTGTGATTGTTTCCAGGAACAGTGTCACTTCCTATGATTGATGGTTTCTTATGCACCATAATGAGATGGGTTGCAGGTAAACTTCACAACCTTGTGAAGGCGCTGGCAGATGAGGACAGTGACGATTGGACAGTTGGCCAGGGAGATAGGAGGCCATTGCTTGGAGCAGAGCACAGTATTGGTGTGGGTTTTGGACTCTCTGCCATTTCAAGACAAAGCTCAAAGGATGCTGCTCCTCCTGCTGCAATGTCCAGTTCTGGATCAGGAGACTTGTCAGGGAAGGCAGCAGTGGCTTCTTCTTCCAAAGGGACTGTAAAGAGGTTCCTTGGGTTGTTGAGTAACAAGCCTATGGCATATCTCTCAGCATTCATACTTTACATTGCCACTGTTGGTGATATCGTGGATGGTGTCGACACCACACATGACTTCAACTTCTTCAAGCTTATCTATGAACACCCTAGTGATGTAAGAAAATTCCTCCCCCCCTGTTTCTGAGCTTACTGAGCTTACTGAAATGCCCATGTTCTTTGCTTAGTTGACACTTCCATCTGTTGTCTCTTACAATCCTATTTTCAGTCTTTTGTTGGTAGTATTCTGGGAGAGCTTATCTTGAGCTGAATTGTGCAGGCATGACAACCCACAAAGCCTTTTCCACCTGTTTCATAGGGCCATGCAGCTAAACCCTAAACCTAAGCTACACACTCATTTAGGGCTTAGGGCTTAGGGTTTAGGGCAACAAGGAGCCCAAAGTTTCCCTACACAGCTGTGTCTTTGAGATTTGAGGTTGACAGTGGGGGCCTTGACTGCTTGGTTGCTGTCCGTTCTATCTGTAACTCTGAAGTTTTCTTGCTGTATCATGATGGCATGCAGCTGTTGACACGTCTTGTCTTTGAGCGAGGAAGTGCAGATGCTGCAGGAAAGGTTGCAGAGATCATGGGAGCAGATTTGGTGCACCAGGTTTTCTCTTCTCTTCTGAACTGATATCGATGCAATTGCATCATCGGGTGCATCATTAAACCATCTCAAAGAGAGTGTTGTCATGCATAGTTGTAAGCTCGGCCAAGCTTGTAAACTTCAGTGCAATCTTTATGCAGGGTTTAGGGTTTAGGGTTTAGCACTGTAAGTACGTTTGAGAATGTGGGTGACTGCCAAGTTTCCCAGCTATGCACTGGTTTTGTGTATTTTTGCAAGTTGTGCTCATATATTCGGAATATAGTGCAGATCATCTCAGCTTGTGTGCCACCAGTCTACCCTCCACTTGCTGGCAAGGGTTGGGCGTGTATCAAAAAGCTCCCAACCCACAAGGTACAATTGCCTGCTGGTCAACAGGTTGATGATGCCCATGAATCAACAGGATCTTCTTCTGCAAATGAACATGGGACACCACAACTGTACCCTTTGCAACTGGACGTTGTGAAGCACCTTGCCACATTGTCAGTTGTGCGCTCGGTTCTTGCCTGTGTCTTTGGCCAAAGTTGCTTCACAGCAAGATCCAACCATTCAAACAGTGCCCACAATGATACAGATCACTTATTGTATGATTTTGCTTTGGAGCAGTCTGAACGGTTTGTGTCACTTGCCCTTCTGTCTAATTTTATCCCCTTTTTATTGTCTCTTTGCATTGAAATGCATCCATCGATTAAATGATCATTGTGATGAGTGACTGACTGTATTTTGTGGTGTTGCAGTTACCCACCCTTGAACAGGTGGATCCAACGAGAAGCAAACTCACAACATCTATCTGACTCGCCCATTTTGTCTTCTTGCAAGCTTAGTGACAACTTCGAGAACAAAGAAGAGAAAAGGGCATCACTGAAGAGACCACGTCCAAAAGAAGATATGGACTCACTCTCTGACAGAGAGGAGGAAGATGCACCATCATCATCAAGGTTCCCAAGCTCAGTGGTGACATGGGATGATGATTCTCTGTCTCCGGGTTTAGATAATCTGGATAGTGTATCCACAGGGACAAAGGTTTCCAAGGACCTGGACCTCAGAGGCTCATACTCACTCATGTTTGATTGGGAGAATGAGGCTCCTTTTGCAGAAGCTGTTCAAAGGTAGTAACCATAAACCCTAAACCCTGGGCTCCTGAATTTTGAGGACCAAAAGAAATCAGAACTTCATAACCAGATTTGTGGAATCCATGACAGCAATGTGAACATCAGAGAGAGGGCTGTTTTTTTCTGCAGGCTGATGGAGGAGGGAAAGCTGGTGGATGCATTGGCATTGGCAGACCGATGTTTGCATGATGGGGCACCTGACTCACTGCTCCAGTTACTGATTGAGCGAGGAGAGGAGACTGGTGGTAACCAATGGCAAGGCCGTGGTGGTGGTGACCACCTTTATAGCAGCAGCTGGCAGTACTGTATCCGCCTTCGTAACAAGACCTTGGCAGCTACTCTTGCTCTAAAGTATGGAATGGTTTTTTGGGTGTGGAATGTGCTCATGTGAATGCAAGGCCCAGGGGTTTAGGGAGTAGTGTTTTTAGGGGTTTAGTGTTTAGGGTTCAGCAGAGAGTGAGGTGTTGTATCTGTTTAGCAGACAGACAGTAAAAGGATCTGTACGTCAAGGAGTGCTTCTTGTGCAAAACTCAGGATCATGTTTTCATGAAGTAGTCTCTGTGGATCAATGTGCACTTCTTTTTGCTTGCCTGGTTTTTTTTTGCTTACACCCGTCTCTCTGTATGGAATCCAAATTTGGGCAGGTACTTGCAGCGGTGGGAGCTTGATGCAGCACTTGATGTGCTCACCATGTGCAGCTGTCATCTATCTTGCACAGATCCAATCCACCTTGAGGTTTACAATCTACCACCCCAGATCACCTTGATTTTGTAGCTTAGTACAAAGATGGAATTTGTCAAGCAATTTGAATCTTTAGTCTCTCCTTCTGAACTTCGAAATAGAAGTTTGGGATGATTGTTGGGAGAACATGTGCTGATGCAGTTTTAGGGCTTGGGGTTTAGGGGTTTACATCTTCAACAATTACAGAACAACTGGAGTGAGAAAGTTTACAAGATGGATGATGATCTCACAGGGATGTGAATCTTGATGTAGGTTGTGAGAAAGAGAGAGGTGCTGCAGCAATATGGTCGCATTCTTCAGGCTGACAATTGCTTCACACATTGGCAAGAAGTATGGGGCACTCTCTGTACCCACCCACTCAATCTGGCTCTCCTTGTCAAGCAGCTCACCAAAGTAGAGGTTTTGAAGGTTGCTATACTGATAAGAATACTACTACTACTACTACTACTACCACCACCAAAGTAGAGGTTTTGAAGGTTGCTATACTGATAAGAATACTACTACTACTACTACTACTACTACCACCAAAGTAGAGGTTTTGAAGGTTGCTATACTGATAAGAATACTACTACTACTACTGCCACTCTCTGCAGGTGGAGTCACTCTGTCAAAGTGATCCGGAAGGACTGGCTCTCCAGTTAGCAGGAAAGGGAGCAGTGTCAGCTGCACTTGATGTAGCTGAAACATTTAAGCTATCAAGTGAGTTGAGGAGAGAATTGCAAGGTCGGCAGCTGGTCAAGCTGTTGACCAGTGACCCAATCACTGGTGGAGGACCTGCTGGAGGTCTACGGTTTCTGAATTTGTTGCATGAACCAGATGATGCATTACCTGTGGCTATGGCAGCTATGGAACAGCTTCCGAATCTTCAGTCCAAACAGCTGCTGGTAATATTCTCCTAGACAGACAGAGACTAGTTCTCTGTCTGTCTAGATGCATATGATGAGCCAGAGAAAATGCTTCTCCGAATTTTATTTTTTTCTGGAAGTTGTATACATGCCTACCAGTTGTGTTCCTTTTTGCAGGCCATAAATAGAATTTTGTGTTGCATGCTTTTTCTACAGGTCCATTTCTTCCTGAAGCGGAGGGTTGGTACTCTCTCAGAAGAGGAGCATGCCAGGCTCAACCAGCTAGCATTGGGTCTGCGTATGCTGGGAGCCCTCCCTTTACCTTGGCAGCAACGTTGTTCAGCACTGCATGAGCATCCTCGGTTGATTCTCGAAACTCTGTTAATGGGTAAACAACTGCGGGTCGCCTCTCAGGTACACTCGCAAATGCAATCTCTGCATCCTTTCATATATGTTCTCAGTTAGGACTGAGCCAATAGCCTAGTAGTAGATGCCGTTGGTTGTTTTGCAGATGGCTCATGAAGAGAGATTTGGATCTTTGTTTTGCAGTTATTGCAAGCATTTCCCTCTCTGCGGGACGATGACCTTGTCATGATCTATGCAGCCAAAGCTCTTAGTAGTAGCAATGTACCTTATGAACGGAGACATCAGGTATCGAGTTCAGCATTGTCTATCAAGCATGTTGTGCCCCCCACGCGGACCAACTTCAGCACAGGATTGACATCACTTCAAAAGCGGGCCTTTTCATGGGCTCAGCGGGACACAGGAAACAAAATCATAAGTCCCGACAGCAGCAGCAGCAGAAAGAGGAAATCGACTGGGACACTCCCACCTTTTCAGAAGGCAACATGGGAAGCATTGGCTGGTCTTCCAGAAGAAACCTCATTGACTGGGCCCACAGCTACTGTAGAAAATTATGGGCGACTTGCCCCAGCTGCAATGACAGAGGAATGGGTGTTGACTGGAGACTCACAAAAGGATGATGCTGTTCGTAGCTTGCATCGCTATGCGAGTGCCCCCAATTTCATTCTTTACAAGGTGTGCATTTACCATTCATTTTGTTCACATCCCAGATCCCAAGCCTTTTTCTCCCTTCTATGGACTTTGAAGAATTGACACTTAAGCTTGGAAGGTTTGGGTTTTGTATTTGATGTCAAAATTAGTTGATCCTGAGCCATGGGTTTTGCTGTGTGGGGGTGTTGTTTTTTACAGGCTTTGCTGGAGCTATGTTCTGGAGAAGCAACCGCTGCTAAGGCAGCTGTTGATCTGTGCATTACACAAATAAAGAAAGACCTTTCTTCGGATCAACTTCCCCTTGCTTCTTTCCATGAATCAGCTGAAAGGGCTTTCCATGCCACAAATGTGTTTGTAAAGGTGGGTGGTTCTGGGTACCAGCATGTTTTGTAGGTTTATGCATTTTCAGTTTAATAGTTTCTACATTTTTTTTTGTCCACAGGGAGATTCTTGCATAGTATAAAAACACTACTGGATTATGCTTTAACTGGTTGTCTTCCACACGTACCTATAACAGGCTCTTACACATGCACAAGACCTATTATCAAAGCTCCTGGGTGAACCGGGAAACCTGTCAAGCAGTGCAGAAGCAGCAGCAGCAGTCACACAAGGGACAAAAAACATCCGTGAAGAACAACATTCAAGCCAAGTAGCCACTTCTAAAGCAACTCCTGGAAGAAACACTGGTGCAGAAAGTCCCATTCAAACTGACCTCTCTGGATCTCAAGCACAAGCAGAACTTTGGTTGAATCGTGTGGAGCTTCTCCAAAGTTTGTTTGGGTCTTATTTCCCAGCGTCGCTTGATGACTTGCTTGACGAGGGATCAACAAAACAGCTCCGTGACAGGCTCATTTCACATGAACACTATCATCTGGCTGACCTGACATGTAGGAAATGTGAGGTAACGCCCCATTTTGATTCCTTCTCTTAATAGTTTTGTGGTTTTGAAAGGCTTTTGTGGGCATTATGTGTCTGAAGAATGTACTTGGTGCAGAAGAATGGAATATGTGGAACCACTCATTTGGAGTCCACAGGCTTTATGTATCTGAAATTATTGAAATCCACTTTGATTAGACACTGGATCACTCATTGCAGATTGATGCATTTCCCGTCTGGGAAGCATGGGGTCATGCGCTCCTTCGTATAGAGAACTATGCACAGGCTCGTGTGAAATTTAAGTAAGCATCTATCCACATGTGACTTAGTAGGATTTTTCAGCTGCATTTGGGTGCTTGGGGTCAGGTTTTTTGTCTTTCTACTGTGGGTTCTTATATAGAGAGTGCAAGAGGTTCTCACTTTTTACTTGTGTGTGTTGTAACTTGATGCTAGTTCTTTCATTGGGGGTGGCAGGCAGTGTCTTCAATTACATGATGGTGATCCAGCACCAGTTGTGCGGGATATAGTTTTTGCCATGGACAATCGCCCACCAGCTGAAGTGTTTGCTGCCCGCAGCTTGTGAGCTTTTTTAATTTCTTTCTCTTGATTCAAGATCCTGAGAGGCAGTCCTTTGTCAAGCTGCAAATCACACAAACTCTGCACAAATGCACCATGTTTCAGTGGGTTTATTTTGAAGCCTAACTGTCCCCCCCCACCCCCCAAATTTTTTTATCACTGCAGGTATGTTCATACGGCAAGAAGTGTGTCATCTTCATCAGATGACTCTCTTTCAGCAGATTCGTATCTGAATGTGCTCTACATGCCTTCCTTCAACAAGCAGGATAGATCTCGAAGGTCATCTGAGGATTCAGCAGACAGTCACCAAGCACCCACAATGCAGGGCAACATAGAGGAGTGTCCCCGCACTCACCTTGATGATCAGCGCTACGAAGAAAGTGTTTACTATCTACAAGAGGTCAGTTATTTGTCCAATCCATTATCTAACATAGTTAGTCTGACTATTCTTCTTTGACATGCAGTTGTGAAAAAGAAAAGAAGGAACAGATGATCTAACCTGCTTTGATGTTGAATTTGGCAGTATTCTCGGCAAGATCTTATGCAGTTTATGTTTCAGCACTGTCACTACAGTGATGCATGCAGTCTGTTCTTTCCACCAGATGGCCTTCCACCACCTCCCCTTCCATCTCCTTACCAGACACAGGTGCCACCATCCTCACCACAAAGGCCAGACCCTCTAGCAACTGAATATGGCTCACTAGATGAACTTTGTGACCTCTGTGTTGGGTATAGTGCTGTTCCAGCCTTAGAACGTGTCATAGCTTCTCGAGGTATCGAGTCAAGCAACCCAGATTCACCAGTGGCCCAACATACAGCTGCAGCACTCACTCGGATTTGTACTTACTTTGAGAATCATCGGCATTTCAACCATCTGTACAGGTTTCAGGTCAGTAGTGCTCTGCTCACATCCCCAAAACTGTGACAACGAGAATTTTTGTATCCCATCTTTGCTGCTCAATGTGTTTTCGTCTTCTCTCTTCTCAAATTCTGGTACATCAATCTCTTCCTTTTTATTCTCCCTCTACTTTCTGTTGACCCATTTGATGTTAAAGAGTCTGGGTAATTTTTGTTTATGCAGGTTCTGAAAAAGGACTATGTGGCAGCAGGGTTGTGCTGTATTCAGCTCTTTTTGAATTCCTCTCATCAGGACCAAGCTCTGGGTCACTTGGAACATGCAAAGGTTTGGAAGCCCTTCTTTTGGAAGTCTAAACATGGAAATAGATTTTCTGACAGCAAGCCTAAGCTTAAGATCCTGTGTTTTTTCTACTGCAGCAAGCAGCAATGATAATCAGTGAAATATTCCAGATGTGCGATGCTGCATTTTCTGACCCTCCACTCATACACCCAGTTCCAATCTTCTCAATCAGTTGCATGATATAGTTGGTAGTTTATGGACACACAAGATAGTGTATCTTCCCAGTGTTAACCCAGTGTTGAAGTCGGTGCTGATACCTGCTGCACAACGTTGGTCTTGATTCTAAAACTGATTGCCATTCATGGGGCAGGTGCACTTTGATGAGGGTTTGCTAGCACGGCAGCAAGCAGGGGAGGGGGCTAAGGTGGCAACCAAGGCTGCTCGGGGGAAACTACCATCTCAGAAACTCACAGAAGAGGAGCTGATCAAGTTCACAGCTCGAGTTAGCATACAGGTAAAGGACACACAACACAGGCAAAACTCCCCATGATTCCCAATCTAATATTGCCTCTTTCCTGGATGGGTTGAATGAATATGAAAACCCATAACAGCATTAGTACTGTGAGCTCAATTTTTTAATGAAGGTGGGCAGGAATCTTAGTTGATAAAACTGTAGAGTACTTCATCAGCTCAGAGTCTTTTACTATTGGACTCAGAAACTACATGCCTAGTGCACACCAAGCATGACTTACACTCACTCCACCTGGTGGAGCCACCCACCCCATTATAAAATTCAGAACTGGTTCTTTGAGGTTGTAGGTTTGCTGGTCTGTCTTTGGTGAAGGGTTGAACAGTTCCAGCTCAAAATTTAGATTGCCTGTTCTGTGCAGTTGAGAAATATGAGAGAGCTTGAGGCACCATGAAACATGTGGACATGCTCTTAGGTGTTTGCAAATATGCTTTTGTTTGAATTCCATGAAGAGCTCATTAGGGAGTGAGATTTGTGGTGTTACAGATAGATGTGGTTCGCACATTTGGTGACAGTGAGGGGCAACCATGGAAACATTCATTATTTGGAAACCCAAATGATGCAGACACCATCAGGTAAAAAGATGCTAGTTTGCTACCCATAGAACCCAAGCCAGGTCAACCAGTCATGTTAATTGCAAAAACTTGCAGGGCTGTGGTTTAAGGGGAAGGACCCATAACTCTAATGTGTTCAGATTCTTTTGTCACAGAAGCAGTAGCTATGGGGAATATCAGACTCAGTAATTTGGCTCTTCTTTTTCTTCTGCCAGCAGTTTGGGTTTTCCTCTGATTTCTTTTATCTGTACTTTTGCTCCATAGACGGAGGTGTGAAGTTGCAGAGGAACTTGTCGAGAGGAACTTTGATCTGGCCTTCCGAATCATTTCTGACTTCAATCTAACAGGTAGGAAATGTCCTTACTTTTTGTGTTGGCAGTCCAAAACAACTCAAATTTCAGTTCCTTGTACCAAACTTTTGCCTGCTTCATATGGGTATATTCATCAACAGTAAAGGAGATCTATATATCCTTGCCTCTGCTGAAGCAAATTCACCTTGGTCCCACAATATCAGACTTCACATGTATCACATTTTTGTGTGTGAAATTGCAGCGGTGCACATCTATGCAGGTGTGGCAGCCAACTTAGCAGAGAGAAAGAAGTTGAACCAGTTAATGGAGCTCTTGCGCAACATTAAGGGCACCATAGATGATGATGACTGGGACCAGGTTCAACCCCTTCTCACTGCAGTTGGCCTTTTCCATATTTCAAAAAAAATAAGGGACTTGAAGTGTGAAGCTTTTTTGAAACATACCCGAGTCATTAGAGACTGTGATAACCTTCTCTTCAGAGACAAAGCATTGCATTCCCTATGTCTAGGATGCACTACAGCAAGCACTTTTAGAATGAGCACTTCTTTTTGGTATATGTCACTGGTTTCTTATTATGTTGATCTGTGGGCATCAAGTACAGGTTCTGGGTACTGCAATTAATGTTTATGCAAAAAGCCGTCACAAGGAGCGACCACCTAATCGCCTCATTGAGATGCTTTCAAGCAGCCACAGGCATGCACCTTTTATCCCTGAATTGTAAAGAGTGAAGTCATGAGTATTTAGAATTCAGCATCAACTTTGGGTTCTGATCTCATTTGATTGTCAGAGTTGTCTGCAGTTTTAACCTCAATGGTGTTCAATGGTGTTTTTTCTTATGGACTGGACAGAAAAGTGTTGGCATGTGTGATTTGGGGTCGGTTGAAAAGCGCCTTCCAGATTGCTTCTCGCAGTGAGAGCGTATCTGATGTACAGTATGTAGCTCATGTGGTAAGTACTTGATGAATCTTGGTCACACTCATTTGGACCATCCACCCACCCCAAGGTTCTCCATTGGCATCTTCATGAAGCATAGAAATCCCTAGTAAGTCTAGAGCACTTGTGGGTTCAAGCCGAACTTTCCTTATGAGTTTCCTGATGAATCGGTTTTGAGACAAAGGGTGTGTTTTGTCATGTTTTTTGTCCAGTCATTGGCTCCAAACCATTTTGTGCCTTGCCTTAGTTCATTCAGAGTTATTGGTGGATGTTGTCACTGCAGGCACAGCAGTCAGGCTCTCTTGCAGTGCAGGATATGTGCAAGCAGTGGTTGGCATCACATTGAGTTTTGATCTGTCTGTAGGTGTGCTTATGAACTGAGTAATCCCTATCAGAACCTGTACTTCCTGAGCTCCAAAAAGCAAGATTACTTGAGTCGACTATATCCCTTGCAAGGAGACCAAGTTCCAACCAGATAATCTATCATGGAGCAATCATGCAATCTAATCTAGTCCCAAGGAGTAATAGATCCTGGTTGTTGGTGTGGCCTGGGCCAGGCAATCACAGCAAAGTGGGTGACTATATGATCTTTGTCATTTTTCTGCTCAGCAATGACCTTGCTCTTACATAAGTACAAAGGGCTCAGGACTGCCATGTTGCCTTCCATGTCATGGACCTCTAGTTGAATCATTAGCAGCAAAACAAACACAAGACATTAAACTGATGTAGCTAATGTAACTGTAAACTGTTGTAGACATGCGAGAGTAGTTTCAGAAAGTTGCTAATTTGGCAATTTTCACCATCTATTTCACATCAAACACTATTTTCCCTTATCTCTTAGACTCACACTAACATGGTTGTATTCTCTATTTGTTGGCTACAGTTCTCAAGTCCAGGTGCTGACATTCTCTGGTTCTGTTTCTTCAAACCTGACGGTCTGCAGCATCTTATGAATCATTTTGAGTGTCAATTTGTTTAGAAATGTTGTAGACCAAAATATAGTAAACCCTTATCTTTCTTCTCTCCAAAACTTATAAAACATGAATTTCTGATGATGCATCATGAAGTTAATGCAGTAGCCTGCCTTCCGAGTCTGAGGAAATCAAGAGATAAAATCTAAAGAATAGGAGACAGGGACACATTCAGAACCCTAAACCTTAACAAATGGCCAGATTGTTCTCCACATCCCACTTAATAACACTGAATAGGGTATTCTGAGTTGAAGGCAAGTTCCCTGTGAAGAGAGGTAAGAGAGGTTGACCAACAATATCAAAGTCTTTAGAAATGAGACTACATGTCAAAAACATCACTGAAATGTTTCACTTCTGCTAGAACCACTACTTTCTAGCTGGAAAACCAGGGCCATGAAAGACCTGAATTAATGGTATGAGGATTTCAACATCAACAAAGCTTCAACTTCACCATGCTGCCAATGACCTGAATGATATTCGGTTGCAACAAATTCTCAAAAATCACCCTATATTCTTGGCAGCAGTTAACCAACCTCCTCTTGAAACCTTGAATGGTAACAAGAGAATCGAATGACATTGAGTTCATCCTCAGGATGTTACCAACTTCATGCTGCTACTCCTCTTTGAGGATGTAGTAGTTGTTAACTCTCTGTACGGACCCTAATGTATTAGTTGACCTGTACATTTGACTGTACCCAAATCCTATGTCCTTGATATACCCTAAACACCGTAAACGCAGAATCCTGTCTTTCAAAGTTTCTCAAGGATACTCCTGCCTCAGTCCCATGTGAACATTTTTATTTTCAAATCCGTGATGGTAACAATTGCAGGCTTTGCCAAGTCTCAGAATTTTGTCTCTATAGCAGGAAGAGGTGCAGTAGCTTGATGGTTGCACTGAGAATTCTCCTTCTGAAGCATCCTCAAAATGTCAGGGAACAGACATTGTCCACCACATTGCACAATTTCCATTTTAATGTGCAGCTATTCCTGAGGTCTGCACCCCTGGACACAGACAATTTCACCTACAAAAGTGATAACTCAAACTGAGAAGAATGCAAACTTCGGGCCACCAAAGAGTATCACCAATGCTGAAGTTGTATACAGGATAGATGAGGCTTGTATGCAATGAAGTCTCCAAATTTTGGTTACTGACATTGTATCCTCATCAAGCCTTGAAGATACGACCCATCCGTGATCCTGGTGAAAAAAATTCTTCTGCCTGGGTCCAAAGGCTCTCTGGAAACCGGTTCTGCAATGTCAAAGCTGCAGGAAATGGGAAAGATGCCATGCCATCTCCTAAAAGTTCATTTGTCCCAGAGGCAGCTGACTCGGGAAGAGAAACAGTGGGAAATCTGCTTGGGAGTGATGAGGAAAGAAAACTAGAGGAACCACCTTTGCTTCTCTTCACTGGCAATGTTTGCAAGTCAGTAATGGGAGTACTCCGACCACCACTCCTGTAAACTGCACTTTTGGTTTCTTTTGCTGCAATGTCTCCATCACTGGAGGTCATATTGATGTTGACCCCATTCCTTGTCTGATTCCAATTGACTCTCTTGGGAGAGGCAAAAAAGACATCTGGCAGTGGTTGCTTCTGACGAGAACGGCCACGGGCTGTACTTGCGCCACCTGACTCAGATTCTGATCCCCAACTTACTTTAGCCTTTGTCTTCACCACCACTTCCTCATCCTCGGGTTTTGTGTCATTTTCAGACTCTGTAACTTGAGTAATCTTCTCCCTAGATCTTTTCAGGAAGGTAAGCAACATATCCATGCTGAGCTCTTGTTGGACAACATCCCGGTTGCGCTCACTACCATAGCACACTGCTAGCAGTGTGACTATCAGAACAGGGGTCAGCTTGGGGTCACTGAAGAAAGCAAACGGAAGATCGCACATCTGGACACAGGACCAGTGTGAAGGCCATTTAGTTACATGAACATAGAGAATCCATAGGACATCCTGAAATAAAACCTCCTCTGATATTACACAAACCATCCAATAATGCTTACTAATAGATATTGAAGCACAAAGGTTACCAGGGCTACCTTGTGAAGGATAGTAGGGCTTTTGCCCCAGCGCAAAACTGCTTGATTTCCTGGGTGCAGCAATGCAGTGTAGCCGAGCAGTAACAGTGTCTCTAGAAGCAAGGCAGCAACCTGCCATGTAGAGTGAAGGTTTTGCCACAGTTAATAATCAGCTAGCTTTTCTTTTCCAGAATTCAAACCTGAACCAGAACATCTGGCCTCTTTAGCCTGCAGGTTCTAACAGATCTTCAAAGAACTTTCAGATGATAGTTTCAGTTAGCTCCAGAATATCCATACAGATAGTGATCCTGGAGTCTGCCACAAAGCAATATGAGAACTTGATCTAGGAAAGAGAAGGAAACAAGCATGAAGTAAATTTAAGTGCTTGTGCAATGACAAGGAAAAGAGTGTAAATTGGACCTCAGAGGTGACTAGTACCAGCCAGGAAACATGCTATTGAATGTGTGCACATCATCTTTTAAAAGATGTGCCAAGTCTGAATTGAGGGCAAACCTTGTCTGTGGTAGTCTTCCATTTGCAAGTACAGTGTGACAGCAGAAAGCTAACAAGGTGGAAAAACTCCATCCTCAAATCAGGAAGTCCCTGGCATTTCCAAAAAGTCATCAGACTTCAGGGGAAGAAAATCTGAGCAGCACTAGCATGCTATAATGCTTTAAAATTACATCCATCATAAAGATAGACAATAGACAAGATTGGTTACAGCATATCCCAGTTTTTTAATCGTGCCTGCCAATGTGGTTCTGCAGCAAAACCAGAGATCATACCAGCATGTTTTGCAGAAGAGGAAGGTCAAGCCTGGCAACATTGTTGAGTACTCGTAGGACACTTGTAGCCACCTCTTCAAAGTTGGATGGGAGTGCACATGCTGCCTGCCACCAATCCAGAATTGGTTCAAAAAAAGGATGTATGCTTGAGAACAAATAATATAGGCATCCATTATATACACAATACACATATAATGGATGCCTTCTTAGGCATCCATTATATACACAAAATGCCCATCCTCATTAAGCCCTGTATCCTGTAGTCTGATTATTGCCGTTGTACCTGCTCTGGTGAAGATCGAGGATTTGCATGCAGAAGCACAGCTGTAAGAAGTGAAGGGAGTCCAAGAAGGCCTGTCTCTGCAATTGCTGCCAGAAGATATTTGGTCCGCATGTTCAAGACAACAGATGCCTGGCCGTGCGCCACTGATGTATCAGAGGTTTTGCTCTTCTCACCATTCTTCTCTTCAATTTTCTCTCCCTGCTCCTCTTCTGTAGTGTCTGGACCTGGCACCATAAAAAATACATCATCGCTCTTCAAGACCTGCTCACTTAAATCAGGAAGGTGAGGAATGCTCTCTTCTGCCCCATCCTCAATAATAACACTATTTCCAATGTCTGAGGTTGGTGGCAGGCATGGAAGGCATCTATTTATATTCACAGGTGCCTCATGAGCTGCAGTAAGGATCTTTCCTCTTGGTCCTGTTAAGGTCTCCAACAACCTCAGGCCCAAAAGAACTGGACCTGGAATTGCTGCCCCCTCAACTTGTGGCCGATCAAAGAGTGCAAAAAGGTTCCGCAGACGATGAAGAACCTCACAAGCCACAATCAGCTCTGCCAAGTCTTCTTGCATTTGCAGCTGGCGTTCTTCAAGGCAATCGTGGCCTATAATAGCAGTCACTGCCCAAAGCAACCCTTCCAGCACCTCTTGCATCACTTCTAACTTCTCATCAGCAGACATCTTCTCATCTTTCATGCTGCCACTCAAGCTATTTACAGCATCTTTAGAAGCAGCAGGTCCATCCTTGGAGCTGTTACAACCAGGACCAGAACCAACGACATTTGCTCCTTGGTTATTCAAGGAATAGTCAATGGTGCTGAAATTTTCCAATGCTGTAGACAACATTGGGATCAAGGGAGGTAAAAGATTGCGGACAATGAAGTAGCTCCGATTGGCTGGGGGTGACAGAAGAACTGCGAGTAATCGCAGAAGAGCTACTGTGAGTGCAGAGGCTTCTGGCTTGGATGAATGGGAAGCTGGGAGTGCTGTTGCAATGTAATCAAGAAGACCTTGTTGTCGAGCTGCATGCAGTTCAGCTTCCTTATCCTCCAAATACTGCAGTAGCACTCAACAAAGCCTTCATGATTAAGTTGAGATAACCCTGGGCAGATGTTGCATGCAAAGATTAAGACACCATTTTCACTGTTACACATCATGTTACACAGAAGGGCAAGGGGTCCAATTTCCAAATATAATGCCACCAGACTCAATGACTTCAGTGATGACACCATTGCTTACATCTCCTAGGCTGCTGTACAACTTCATTCACCTCATTGCACTTCAATGCTTGTCATACTAACTAAAGATGCATCAAATTGGTCAGGGTTGTCTCAAAGATATATATAGAACTCTCTAAAGAGTCCTGCCATTCTTCAAATCATCTGTCACTGATGAGAATTTCACTGACAGCTAACACACCAGCAGCGAGACCTGATAAAAAGGTCCAGACAGAAGGTACTCATGGGTAGACCTCAATGTGCCTATGCGATTGCAGAGTACATGTTAATCAAGGTAACATACCTTCACCATCTCAGCAATGATAAGGCAGCTGACAGAGAAGTTCCCAGGTTTCCGAGTCTGCTGCAGTCGTCCTAGCTCTTGCAGCCACCTCCCTATTCTAGACCGTGCTGCACCTGTTTATAAGAGTGGACACAAGAAGAGTGCATCCTCAAAACCATCAACAAGATCAGGCATGTCTCAACTTGAACTTCACAGAAATTGTCATGCCAATTATATAGAGAACGGTTACATTCAAATAAGAATCTCTGCAAATGAAAGATACAAATAGAATCACCTGCCAGAGAAGCACTGCCCATTCCATATCCATCTACTCCAGGAGAGCGCTCCAGAAACTCTGATTTCCTGCTGGCAAGTCTTTGCCGTAGTTTCTTTACCCTTTTCTTAAGAGCTTGCTTTTGCAGGGGAATGCTGTCATTGCTCCCAGTCATAGGGTACAAACCAGCAGCAATATTACTTCGGGCACTACCCACCAATTCACCTGAGGTCAAATCCCTGTCGGTCACTGATTCGCTTTCAAATATCTGTCCAGGAGCAACCTTTTCTCTACTTGAAGTCCTCCGACCTGAAGGAGATACCTGATCCCGCAATCTTACAGGTGATTCTGATAGAATATCCCTACTTCTCTTGTCTTGTTTATCAAGATCCATAATTGCACGCTCCTTGATCTGTTCCAAGTAGACTTTGCGCCGGAGTGCACTCTCTCTCAACCTCTCTGCTAGCTTCTGCCCCAGCAGCTCTGCTTCCTCCTGTTGAGCCTTTGCTCGCACTTCCTTCTTCCGGACATGTTCCACAGCTCGAGCTTCCCTTGCAGCACTGGCAGCTTTCCTTTCCTCCTCCCTCCTTGCTTTTCCCTCTTCTTTTCTACGTTGTGCCTCTGCAATGCGCTGCAACCTCTCTGCTTCCAGGTGTCGACGTCTCTCCTGTGCTGCTTCCTCCCTTGCATAATCTTCTTTTTGCTTGATCCTCAGATTTTGCAGCCTCTCAGCCCGCCGTGTCTCAGAATCCTGGAGCTTCTGCTGCAATGAAAGTTTTCTGTTCTCCTCACTAAGAGAAGTTATGAACCGTACTTCACTGACTTTACAACTCTCATCACTTGCTCTCCGGGCAATCTGCGCAAGATGAGCTTCATGTCGTGATTCCCCACGTTGCTGCCGCGCATGCATTCCTTCTCGCAGCCTACTACTTCGAACTGCCTGCCACTCACTTACACGAGTCAGCTTCTCTGTGGTTCGCTGAAGACGCTGAACTTTCTCCATCTCTAGCTCCATTCGTAATCGGGTTGCACGAGCCTGTTTTTCCTCCTGCTCCTTTTTCGTCTCAGTTGGAGTTTTCTTCTTCCTCTCAGGTGACATCAGCTTGTCATGGAGGACACGCACACGCTCTGTACTCTTTCGACCAGGACCAGGAGACCTTGACACTCGTGATGCAATATTGAGAGGAGAGGAGAGAATGTCCTCCCAATTTCGCTTCTCTTTCCAAGCTTCCATTGAAGGACTCTTACCTACAGGCAGGTTCTGTTCCCTCTCTCTAGATGCAACACGCTGCCCACTGGATGCTGTTGGCCTCATGAATCTATCAATCTGGGATGCACTTGATGTGGACCTTTTGCCCATTGAGTCAGTACTCCTGTTGGTTAACATTTCATCCTTTAAGGAACCTCCCTTCTTGCCGGCTTCCTTTTCTTGAGGAGAGGCTCGTGCTGATGAGGTACTATGATGATAGGTTACAACTTCAGAGGCAGCACAATCTTCTGCGTTGAATCCAATGGAGTCACAATGTCGTCTTTCTGCATTAAGAGGGGGTTCTAGGTTTAAAGACTGATTTTTGGAAGACTGACTTTCTCTGGGTTTGGAAGGGCTATCTGTAGATACAGGTATTGCATCCACCAACTTCCCTGGAACTTCCTTGAACACTGACAGAGGGTCTTTTGACTTCAGAAAGATATCCCTGCGACTGGGAAGAATGTCCTTTAACTTTGAGGAAGAATCAACAGAAATGACAGCAGGTTCCCTGACTGGTGGAGGATTCTCTCTTGATTTAGAGATGGCACTTTCACGCAGTGGACAGACAGACTCTCTCAACATCAGGAATTTACTGAACACATCATCTTCAGGATCCCGGTCAAAAGAAAGGACACGCGAGGTGTCTCTTCTTCTACCTTGTGGGCGGCTATGGGCTTGTTGAGCACTCTGTGCTTTCTTGAGAGCTTCCAGAGAAGAGGAAAGCATATCAGCTCGGTGTTGAGATGTTGTGGTCACACGACGTACCTGTAAGGTATAATTTCACAACATTCTTTGGCAAGGAGTAGAATATTGTATGAACTTATACACAGACAATCTCAACAGGCACAGAAAAAGCTGAAATGTATAAGCAGAGCATCCTGCTGACCTCAGGAGTCACTCACCTCCCAAGCGATTGCACGAGGACGACGCTGCTGATCTTTTGAAGAGATGGAACTGCTTGTACTTGCTGCAGAAACAGGGCGGGGAAGACCTGGACCTTTCCTGACTCTGTCAAAGCCATCAACTCTCATTTTGAGGTCTTTAAAATCAACACCAGCTTCATCTAGGACAATAAGTGCCTCCTTCATCTGGTCGACATCTGACTCCAGCTCACAAAGAAAGTAAAGCTCATCAATTGCTCGGTTCAGATTCTCAAACAAGTAGCACCACAATCTCTGGCGAAACCGCTCCTTGCATTCTCCTGCATAAAGGCAGAAACCCAATTTTACATATGGTTAAAGATACACAGAGAAATCATGATATTACTCACACACTGTGTGTACAATCCAACACTCCCTCTCATGGATCTGCACATGTTCAGTGCTGGAGGAATATCATCAAGAGCAGATAGTAACATAAATGCCAATTTCATCTTGATGGTAGCAACTTACCCTCGTCATATTTCTCAATCATCATGCCATTTGTCATCATCATTCCAACATCCATCATCTGCTCTTCTGCACTTTTCACTGACCCATCAACCCTTTCCAAAGCAGCATCCGCTCCTGCTGTCAAACCTTCACAAGAGGTCTCCAATGGAGCCAAGTCAATTGTCACTACATCTGGATTGCATGAGTCAATATCTCCAGTTCCATCTAGTGATGCTTCCAGAGTATTAACTACTATAGCACACTTCTCCATGACTCTGTCTGTCAATGGATCATCACAGTCATGGACTGATGCCAAGCCAGAGTCTGTAGCCATAAAAGCAGATGGGGCTGGTGTTGTACATCCTGACAACTCGGAGGAATGCTGCTGCACATCACACTCATTGCATGCTTGAGATGGAGGAGACATCACACCAGCAGCAAGGAGGGATGTGGTGATCTTGTTTTCTAACTCAATACCAATTTCAGAGTTCTCCTCCACCACAAGGTGGTCATCTGGTTTGGTGGCAACTTCACCTTTTCTTGTTGCTAGTGACCCTCCAGCAGCAACTCCATCAGGTGCCAAGACAGCAGCAGTCAGTTCACACATTGCCAGCATTGCAAGTCCTGAAACGACCACTTCATTGTCAAGATTTGTCCCAACCTCACTCAAACTAGGGCCCCCAGCCTCCTCCTCCTCTGGTGTTGTTGTGGCATTCTGCAAACAATACTCCCGCTGAGAATCACCACCACCTGCAACAAGAGCCAGGGATGCACCCTGGACCACATCTGGCACTGCTGCATTCGGCAACAAAAACCTCTGAGAATCTGGCGGCGAATGTAGCGACAGAAGAGCAACAACTCCTTGAGACTCTCCTGCAACGGCAATTTCCGAAGCCAATTCTTCTTCTTGAGCAGATTCATCGGCAACAGCATCTTCTTCTTGTTGTGAGGTTGGCAACGCCAAGAAGCCCTTCTGGACATCTCCTCCTCCGCCAACCTGCTGCATCTGTTCTAGGTCTTCATCATCCAGGTCTCCCCATTTGAATTTCGGCACCTCTGAGGAGGAGGAGGCTCTTGCAGCACTCACTAAACTCTTCCGACGCTCTTCCGCATCTTCAGAAATGCCAGTTTGCATATCCTCCTCCTCCTCCTCCACCATCCTCTTCCGTACTCTTAGCGGGGACGACTTGGCAGACATCTCCTCCGGCGGAGCGACAATCCGTTTGTTTGATAGGCAACATTCATCTCCTGCTCCTCCACCAGCATAATCATTTTCTATACGTAGCGATAGCGATTTCCTCTTGGCCGTTACAACTCGCAACTTTTCACAGGCGGCCTCCTCCTCCTCCTCCTCCTCCTCCTCCCTGAACTGTGGAGTTGTGTCTGCCAAAATCTGCTGCCGCTGCTTTCGATGATGGCTTCCATCTACGCTGACAACATCGAATTCTCGGAGAGAAGCAGCAGCAGCATTACTACCGGACAAGTCCAAATCAGCAGATTCAACTGGAAGCATACTAGGAAAAGCACTTGCTTCTTCTTCTTCTTCTTCTACGTCTTCATAACAGTAAGGCGAAAGAACATCACCACTTCCGATCTCACCAGCAACAACAACAATGCACGATGAGCTATTAACATTACTACTACTATTACCACCAGATACTCCTCCATCATCACAACCACTTCCACCATAATCAATCGGATCCGAAAATACACAAAAGCTTTCAGCAGCTTCTTTTTCCTCTTCCTCCTCCTCCTCCTCCTCCTCTTCTTCTTCTTCTTCTTCTTCTTCTTTGTTGGAGGTTGCAACAAACTCCATCTCTTGACACCCATTTCCCATCTTCATATGCCCCTAATTTCCTGCTACTCTTGCTCTGTGGGCATGATGATGATGATGAGCTGATTGATAGCAGCATCCCCAGTTAGTCAGTCAGTCAGTCAGTGGTGTGCTTCAACATGTGACCCTGCAAAAATATTTCTCACAATCCAAGATTAGTTATTCACTTTTCTTTTTCTGTTTTTTTTCAAACCCACTCATAAAACTAAAATTGCGATTGCAAATTGATGAGAGCTGGAAATTTCAGTTTCCGTGATGATGTCTCTTGTGTGTCTGCTCTCTCTCTTTCTCTCTCTCTCTCTCTCTCTCTCTCTCTCTTCGTTTGTTTGTCTCTCTGTCTGTCTCCCCCCGAACCTCCCATTTACGTTCGGGTTCGGTTCGGGTTAGGTTTACCAAATGTAGCGGGAAGAGATGGAGGCGGAGACAAGACAGAGAAACAGAAGAGACTCGCACACAAGAGACTCTCTCTTTAGGAAATTAGAACTAAATGGTTGGGAAATGCCCATTTTCCTTCTCTTTTTTTTTTCTTTTTTTTTTCTTTTTTCTTTTTTTTTTGGTGCAATGATTTTTTTGCCAAATAGGTAGATTTAAATCCATGAAGTGAATTTTTTTTAATTATTTGGTGGTGAATTTTCGCGTGCTTGCAAAAAAAAAATTCAAAATAGTGACAAAATCATTAACCTTTTGATTTTTTAGGGGTTTTTTTTTTAAGCCTTTTTTTTACCATTTTTTTAATTTTTTTTATGTCGCCACATTTTGACCTTCTTAGTAATAGCAGTTTTTGTTTTTTTTTTTTTTTTTTTTTTTTTTTCTTTTTTTTTTTTTTTTTTTTTTTCCCCATTTTTTTTTTTTCCAACTTGGGTTCATTATACAAAGAAAAAAAATCAATTTTTGATTAAGGTATAGAAGGAAAGAAAGAAATTCTTTTTTTATTTTTTCTTCCCG
>Ga0116227_10000525_pt1 | contig 75196 bp, 66 predicted proteins | sample S1TSphgellanicum_FD_89693 | JGI IMG/M metagenome (GOLD analysis project Ga0116227, IMG submission 89693) | Host-associated microbial communities from peat moss isolated from Minnesota, USA - S1T2_Fb - Sphagnum magellanicum MG | ecosystem: Host-associated > Plants > Peat moss > Unclassified...
GATTGCACTGATGGGCGTTGCGCTGATCTTCGTCGGCGTCGGCTTCAAACTCTCGGTGGTGCCGTTCCACCTGTGGACGCCAGACGTTTACGAAGGCGCTCCGGCCCCGGTGACCGGCTTCCTCGCCACCGCATCGAAGACCGCGGTGTTCGCCGTATTGCTGCGCTTCTTTGTGGATGGCGGCCTGTATCGCTACACCAGCATCAACGATGTGCTGACCATCATCGCGATCGCCTCGATCCTCGTCGGCAACGTGCTGGCGCTGTTCCAGGGCAACATCAAGCGCATGCTGGCGTATTCGTCGATTGCCCACTTCGGCTATCTGCTGGTGGCATTGATTTCCGGCGGCCCGCTGGCGCTGAACGCTGTTGGCGTTTACCTGCTGACCTATGTCGTCACCACGCTCAGCGCATTCGGCGTGGTCACGCTGATGTCGAGTCCGTTTGGCGAGCGCGATGCCGCGCAGATCTATGACTACCGCGGTCTGTTCTGGCGCCGTCCGTTCCTGACCTCGATCCTGACGGTGGCGATGCTGTCGCTGGCTGGCATTCCGCTCACCGCGGGCTTCATCGGCAAGTTCTATGTGATCGCCGCCGGCGTCAACCAGCACCAGTGGCTGCTGATCGCGGCCGTGGTTGCCGGTAGCGCCATCGGCCTCTACTACTACCTGCGCGTGATGATCTCGCTGTTCCTGCTCGATCCGCAGCGCCGTCGTTTCTCGGCGCCGCTGCACTGGGCGCAGCAGGCCGGTGGTTTGATGACGCTAGGCCTGATGCTGTTGATGCTGGTGCTGGGTATCTATCCAGAACCTTTCATCAAGATCATCGAGGCTGCGACGCTGAGCTTCCATTAAGTCGAATCAGGGGCGAGGGCGCTGCTCTCGCCAAGGTCAAGGAAGGCCACGCAATGTTAAGTTGCGTGGCCTTCTTGCTAATGGACGGTAAGATCAATTCATTGGAATGTTGGAGCACGCAGTGCGCTATCAAAAACTGGCCGCCACTCTCCTAGTGGCAATGCTTGCCGCCTGCGGCAAGCCAGAGCAGGCCGAACCACCGGCTGAACCGGCCAAGACTCCCGGGCTCACATCGGCCGATGCCGACCAGTTCATCGCGGGCATCAATGACGACCTGCGCAAGAAGCTGCCGTTCCTGAGCGCCGCGCAGTGGGTGCAGTCGACCTACATCACTGATGACACCGAGTTGCTGGCCTCGACGGCCAATGAGCAATGGCTGGAATATCTCGGCAAGCAGGTTGAAGAGTCGAAGAAATTCAATACCGTCGACATGTCCGCGAGTGCTGCGCGCAGCATGCTGCTGCTCAAGCTCAGCACGGCCATGCCACCGCCTAGCAATGATGCCAAGCGCGCTGAACTGGCGAAGATCGCGTCGCGCATGGAGGCCAGTTACGGCTCGGCCAAATGGTGTCGCACGGTGGCGGGCAAGGACGAATGCCTCAATCTCAACCAGATCGAGAAAATCCTCAATGATCCCAGGCAATCGCCACAGGCTCGCGCTGAAGCCTGGGCGGGATGGCATGCCACGGCCAAGCCGATTCGCAAGGACTACCAGCGTTTCGTGGAGCTGACCAACGAAGGCGCAAAGGAAATGGGTTTCGCCGATACCGGCGAGATGTGGCGTGCTGGCTACGACATGAGTCCGGCGGCTTTCGAGCAGGAAACCGATCGCCTGTGGACGCAGGTCAAGCCGCTGTATGAAGAGCTGCACTGCTATGTGCGCGGCAAGCTCAATGCCAGGTATGGCGACGCCGTCGTGCCCAAGAACGGCCCGATCCCGGCGCAACTGCTCGGTAATATGTGGGCGCAGCAGTGGAGCAATATCTACGATCAGGTGGAGCCATATAAGGGCGTTCGCAGTGTCGATGTGACGCCAGTGTTGAAGAAGCAGCGTGATGAGGAATTGCGCAAGCTGCTGGCGGCATTCAAGGGTGCGCCGACGCCGATGCAGCGTGCCGATCTCGAGCATCAGGCCGATGCCGCCGAGTCGGTGCGGATGACGAAGATCGCCGAGGATTTCTATACCTCGATCGGGTTTCCACCACTGCCGAAATCCTTCTACGAAAAATCCATGCTGCTGCGTCCGCGTGACCGCGAGGTGGTTTGCCACGCCAGCGCATGGGACATGGACATGAAGGGCGATGTGCGTATCAAGATGTGCATGGAGCCGGACGCCGAAACGCTGGAGACCATTCATCACGAATTGGGCCATATCTATTACGACCTGATGTACAACCCGCTGCAGCCGCTGTTCCAGAACGCCGCGCATGACGGTTTCCATGAAGCGATTGGCGATACCATCACCCTCTCGCTGACGCCGGCGCATCTGGCCAAGGTCGGCTTGGGCACGGCGCAGAAGGAAGACCCCAAGGCCACCATCAATACGCAGATGCGGCTCGCGCTCGACAAGATCGCGTTCCTGCCATTCGGCAAGCTGATTGACCAGTGGCGCTGGAAGGTTTTCTCCGGCGAGATTGCCCCGGGCCAGTACAACGAAGGCTGGTGGAAACTGCGCGAGCAATACCAGGGCATTTCGCCGCCGCTACCGCGCAGCGAAGACGATTTTGACCCCGGCGCGAAATACCACGTGCCGGGTAACACACCCTATACGCGTTACTTCCTCAGCTTCATCATCCAGTTCCAGTTCCAGAAAGCGCTCTGCGACGCCGCTGGCTTCAAGGGCCCGCTGTATGAGTGCGACATCTACGGCAACAAGGATGCGGGCAGGAAATACATGGAAATGCTCAGCGCAGGGGCCTCCAGGCCGTGGCAGGACACGCTGGAGAAGTTGACCGGCACGCGCCAGATGAGCGCTGACGCCATCATCGAATACTTTGCGCCGCTCATGGCGTACCTGCAGCAGCAGAACACAAACCAGAGTTGTGGCTGGGAGCCGGCGGTAGAAAAGCCGAGCACGGCTCCGGTAGCGAAACAGTAATTGCGGCCTTCACGGCGATATTGCCGGAGAGCGGAAGAGTTCGTGCTGAGATGCTGCTTCAGCACATACGCGCAGAAGCGGGTTTATTGCGGCCCCTAGGCAAGATGTTTTTATTTGTTTTATATTGTATGTAATTTATAAACAATATAAAACAGTTGCCTTTTGATCGAGACGACGTGCGGCTGCAATAGGCAGGGCATTCGCGATGGCGGACCGATCCGTTAGACTCAAAGAAAATACAGAATAACGCAATGGACTTGCAGCCAATCCTTTCGCAGTGCCCCCTGTTCTCGCGGCTCTCGCCGGCGGCACTCGATGCGTTGGCCAAGAACGTCACCGTGCGCGAAATCAAAAGCGGTGGCGTGCTCTTCAACCAGGGCAGTCCGTCCGACTGCATGTACGTGGTGGCCACCGGACGCCTGCGCGCGATCCGCGACAACGGCGAACTGGTGGGGGACATCGGGCGATACGAGCCGGTCGGCGAAATCGGTGTCATCGCCGATGAACTGCGCAGCGCCACTGTGCATGCGGTGCGTGATTCCATCCTGCTCAAGCTTGCCCGCGCTGACCTGATGCGCTGCGCAGCGACGCATCCAAAGGCGATGATCGAGATGACACGCTTCATGATCATGCGCCTGCGCCAGGCCGGTCGTGATCGTGCGCTGGAGAGCGCCCGCAGTGTCCACAACTTTGCGGTGATTCCCGCGGCCGGGGATGTCGATGCACATGACTTTGCCGAACGATTCAGCCAGGTCCTGGCAGCGCATGACAGCGTCCAGCTGATTGATGATGTGCTGGTGGATCGTGAACTGGGCTACGGCACTTCACGTCGCCCGTTCCAGGAAGACGATGTCAACGAGCGGGTCATGACGATGCTCGGCGATATCGAAAGCCGCTATCGCTATCTGGTCTATGCTGCGGGTGGTGAGGCCGATCCCTGGGCGCGCCGCTGCATGCGGCAGGCGGATCGCATCATTGTCGTGGCGAATGCCTCGGCTGCGCCGGTCATGAACCCCATGCTGGAGCGTATGCGTAGCGGCGGCAGCGAGCGCGTCGCGGTTGACCTGGTCCTGCTGTGTCCGGAAGGCGTCAATGCGGGCAGTGTGCTGGCCTGGCGCGAATGCACGCATGCCACTGCGCACTATTTCGTGCGGCCGGGACATGCCGACGATCTGGAGAAGATGGTTCGCCAGGTCACTGGCCGTGGCCTGGGCCTGGTGCTGGGCGGCGGCGGCGCGCGCGGCTTCGCCCATATCGGACTGGTGCGCGCGCTGTATGAACTGAAGATCCCGGTGGACCTGACCGGAGGCTCCAGCATGGGTGCCTTCCTCGCGGCCCTGATTGCCTGTGGCTATGATCACAACGAAATGGCCGAGATCACGCGCGAGACTTTCGTCCATCACAACTATCTCAACGATTACATGTTCCCGGCCATCGCCCTGATCCGTGGTCGCAAATTCGTGCGACGTCTTCACGATATCTTCGGCGAGCGGCAGATCGAAAACCTGCGCACCTCGTTCTTCTGTGTCTCGACCAATCTCACCCGCGGCACGCCGGTCGTGCACGACAATGGCCCGCTCTATATGTGGCTGGCCTGCAGCATGTGCGTGCCAGGCGTGGCGCCACCGGTGGCGTACCGCAATGAATTGCTGGTGGATGGCTCGGTCATCAACAGCCTGCCGACCGACATCATGCAGGCGATGCGTCGCGGGCCTATCGTCGCCTCGGATGTCAGCACCGCGGGTGGCGATCTCAGCGCGCCCGGAATCGAAGGCCCGGATCCGGAAGGCTTGCTGCGCTGGAACGCACCAGCGAAGCGTCCGGGCCTGTTCAGCATCATTTTCCGTACCGCCACGCTCACCAGTGAAAGCGGTACGGCGGCGCGTTCCGCGCGCGCGGATGCCTACGTGCGCATGCCGGTGACCGGCATTGGCCTATTCGACTGGAAGAAGATGGACGAGGTGGTCGAGCGCGGCTACCGGCATGCGATGGAGCAACTCACGCCGGTGCGCGACTCACTGCTTAAATAGCAGCGCTGCTCTCGTTGCGAAGGCTGATGCTCGGCCAGCCGCGTTTCGCCGCTTCTGCCAGCAGCACGTCATCCGCATCCACCGCTATGGCGGTATCGGCTTTGAGCAGCAGCGGCAGATCGTTGCGTGAATCGCTGTAGAAGTAGGTGTGCGCGTATTGCGCGGCCTGCTGCGCGCGCCAGAGTTCGAGGCGCTTGACCTTGCCATCCTGGAAGTTGGGGATGCCGGCGACGTGCCCGGTATAGCGGCCGTCTTTCATTTCAGGGTCGGTTGCAATCAGGTCCTCAATGCCCAGCAGCGCGGCAATCGGCTCGGTGATGAAGCGATTGGTGGCGGTCATGATCAGCAGGCGATCGCCTTGCGCGCGATGACGCTCCAACAGCGCCGGCGTGCCTTTCGCAACGATCGGCTCAATCTTCTCGCGCACGAACTGCTCGCGCCAGGCGTAAAGCTGCGCCGGCTCGTGCTGGGTGAGCGGGCCCATGCTGAAGGCGCAGAACTCGTAGATGTCGAGAGTGCCCGCCTTGTACTGATCGTAGAACTGGCGGTTCCTGGCCTCGTAGCTGGGGCCGTCCACGATGCCCTGTTCAACCAGGAACTGGCCCCAGAGGTAGTCACTGTCGCCTGCAAGCAGGGTGTTGTCGAGGTCAAAAATCGCGAGGTTCATGGCGCTATTTTAGGTGACAGCGCGTCTTTACGTGGAGAATTTCGGGAATCCGCATTGTTGAGTCGGGCCGCATGTGGAAGAATCAGGTCAAATCTTCTTAACTTCACCCTGACGTGATCGACCGGGATGGTTACCGCCCCAATGTGGGCATCATCCTTATCAGTGGTAGCGGACAGGTCTTGTGGGCTAAACGTATCGGGCAGCAGGCCTGGCAATTTCCACAAGGCGGCATCAAACACGGCGAGACGCCCGAAGATGCACTGTTCCGCGAGCTGCATGAGGAGCTGGGTTTGTTGCGCGAGCATGTCGAAGTGCTCGGCGTGACCAAGGACTGGCTGCGCTACAAGCTACCGAGCCGCTATATCCGCCGCCGTCGCGGGCGCGTGTGCATTGGCCAGAAGCAAAAATGGTTTGCGCTGCGTTTGCTTGCGGAAGAATCCAAGGTGCACTTTGCCGCCAGCGAGACGCCGGAGTTTGATGGCTGGCATTGGGTCGATTACTGGCACCCGCTGAAGGAAGTGGTCGAATTCAAGCGTGAGGTTTATGACAGTGCCTTGAATGAATTGGCGGCGTTGATCGGCGCAGCGCCAAAACCGTAGGGTGCGCCGTGCGCACCATGCTTGACGCCAATCCGGTGCGCACGGCGCACCCTACCGAGCAAATAAAAAGCCCCGCATTGCGGGGCTTTTTTATCGTTGCGTGTTGCTTACTCGTCGAGGAACGAACGCAGATAGTTCGCACGGCTCGGATGACGCAGCTTGCGCAGCGCCTTGGCCTCTATCTGGCGGATGCGCTCGCGGGTGACGTCGAACTGCTTGCCGACTTCTTCCAGCGTGTGGTCGGTGTTCATGTCGATGCCGAAGCGCATGCGCAGAACCTTGGCTTCACGCGGGGTGAGGCTGGCGAGAATCTGGTGCGTGGCTTCCGCGAGTGACGAAGACGTCGCCGATTCCAGCGGAGAAACTGCCGAGACGTCTTCGATGAAGTCGCCCAGGTGTGAATCTTCGTCGTCGCCGATCGGCGTTTCCATCGAGATCGGTTCCTTGGCGATCTTGAGGACCTTGCGGATCTTGTCTTCCGGCATTTCCATCTTCACGGCCAGCTCTTCCGGCGTCGGTTCGCGACCCATTTCCTGCAACATCTGGCGCGAAATACGGTTGAGCTTGTTGATCGTTTCGATCATGTGCACGGGGATGCGGATGGTGCGGGCCTGGTCGGCGATCGAACGCGTGATGGCCTGACGGATCCACCACGTTGCATACGTGGAGAACTTGTAACCACGGCGGTATTCGAACTTGTCGACTGCCTTCATCAGGCCGATGTTGCCTTCCTGGATGAGGTCGAGGAACTGCAGGCCGCGATTGGTGTACTTCTTCGCGATCGAGATCACGAGGCGAAGGTTGGCTTCCACCATTTCCTTCTTGGCGCGGCGAGCCTTGGCATCGCCGACGTTCATGCGGCGGTTGATGTCCTTGATTTCGTCGAGCGTGAGAAGGTTGTCGCCTTCCATCTTGCGCAGCTCGGCCTGCAGGCCAAGGATTTCGTCCTTGCGGGTGTTCAGCTCGGAGGAATACTTGCGCTTGCCGCGGATCGCCTTGACCACCCACTCTTCGCTGGTGGCGCCGCCTTCCTTGTACATACGCAGGAATTCGTCACGCGGCATGCCGGCGTCAACGACGCAGATGCGCATGATCGATTTTTCGGTGCCACGAACCTGGTCCACGCGTGCACGCAGGTTGCGCGTGATTTCGTCGACCATCTTCGGTGACAGCTTGAAGGTCATGATCAGTTCGGCGACGGCTGCGCGAGCGGTCTGGGTCTTCTTGTTGGCGCTGCCGAGTTTGAGCAGCGAGTCCCAGGCCTTGTCGTAGAGGCTTTGCAGTTCGGTGAATTTTTCAGCGGTCAGAACCGGATCCGGGCCGGTGTCGACGGCTTCTTCTTCGTCTTCCGCGCCGGCAACGACGTCAAGTTCTGCCTCTTCATCGTCTTCTTCCACTTCAGGCGGAGGCGGCGGAGGCGGTGCTTCTTCAGCGTTGGGGTCAAAGAATCCGGTGACGATTTCAGCGAGACGCTTCTTGCCTGCCTTATGCAGCTCGAACGATTCGAGCAGGATGGCCACGGTCTCGGGATACTGCGCCATCGCGTACATGGCCTCGTTGAGGCCTTCTTCGATGCGCTTGGCGATGCGGATTTCGCCTTCGCGGTTGAGCAGTTCAACGCTGCCCATTTCGCGCATGTACATGCGCACGGGATCGGTGGTGCGGCCGAACTGGTCATCCACCGTGGCGTTGGTGATGGCTTCTTCGGCGGCGTCTTCTTCTTCTTCAGCCGTTGCAACGACAGCGGGTTCGGCAAACAACTGCGCTTCGGTATCCGGCGCTTCTTCGTGCACCGGAATGCCCATCGCCTGAATCATGCTGATGATGTCTTCGATCTGCTCCGCATCAACAATCTCGGGCAGATGGTCAGCGACCTCAGCGTAAGTCAGAAATCCCTTTTCCTTACCCTGTGCAATCAGGGCCTTGATCTGGGACTGTTTATCGGCGACGGAAGGATTGACGGTCATATTCGACTGAACTCTGTAACAAAAAAGCGGCCCGAGATGGCCGTCTTGAACCGCTAATTATACACAAATGCCCCGAAAACCCCCTCAAAAGCCCTTGAGGGAGGCCCTTCAGAAGGGTCTATTTCAGGACGGCGCCTTGGTGGCTAAGTCTCTGGTAATGCTTTCAATTTCCCGGGTTTCAGCCATCGTCAGCGGTCGTAGACGGGCCTCGGCCAGCAAACTTTGAACTCGCGCACGCAAACCCTTCTGCAAAAGGTGCTTGATGGTGTCCAAAAATTCTCGCTCCAGCGTGGCTTCTTCCACGTTGACTTCCTGCTGGAGCAATCGATCCAAGGCCTTGAACTTGGGGGTGTCGCGCCAGAATTCAAGCAACTGCGCAGCGTGTGCATCGGGGTGCGCGTGGAAGAAATCGATCATCTCGATCAGGTATTCCACGCCGGGTGCGTCGCTCTGCGCCAGCAGTTCAAAGTGCTCGACGCGCTCGGCCAGTGCCGGACGCTCCAGCAGTAGTTGCATGGCGCGCTTCACCGGCCGGCTGGCGCCGGCTTCGGCTTTGCCGGGGCCCGGCGACACGTTCTGCGCGTAGCTCGACGGGTTGGAGCCGCCGTTGGCCTGCGGCCGATGCAGCGTCGCTTCCATGTCGGTGCGTGACAGGCGCGTGAGGCGCGAGAGTTCGTCGAGGATCAGGGCGCGCAGCGGACCTTCGCGCAGTTTTTCGATGTGTGGCTTTGCCAGTGCAGCGAGACGCGCGCGGCCGTCCATGCTGCCGAGGTTCACCTGCTTGGCCAGTTCGCCCAGCAGGAATTGCGAGAGCGAGAGTGCTTCGCCAATGCGCTTGCGGAATTCGTCGGCGCCGATTTCCTGCACCAGCGTGTCCGGATCATGGCCATCGGGCAGGAACATGAAGACGCACTCACGGCCTTCGTAGACTTCCGGCAGCGCCTGTTCCAGCGCACGCCATGCGGCAGCGCGGCCTGCGCGGTCGCCGTCGAAAGAGAACACGACCTTGCTGGTCGATTTGAACAGCAGGTGCAGGTGCTCCTGCGTGGTCGCGGTGCCCAGCGTCGCCACCGCTTCCTGGATGCCATGCTGCGCGAGCATGACGACGTCCATATAGCCTTCAACCACGATCAGGTACGGCAGCTTGGAGTCGGACTGCTTGGCTTCGTAGAGGCCGAACAGGTTGCGGCCCTTGTGGAACAGCGGCGTTTCCGGTGAGTTGAGGTACTTCGCCGGATCATTGCCCAGCGTGCGTCCGCCGAAGGCAATGGTGCGTCCGCGGGTGTCGCGGATCGGGAACATGACGCGGTTGCGGAAGCGATCATAGACGCCACTGCCGTCATCGCGCTTGATCAGCAGGCCCGCATCAACCGCGTGCTTGGTGTCCTGGAAGAAATGCGTCAACGCGTCCCAGGATTCGGGTGCGTAGCCGATGCCGAAGGTCTTGGCGGTTTCACCGCTGACGCCGCGCTTCTTCAGGTAATCAATCGCCGGCTGGTATTTGCGCAGCTGTTCGCGGAAGAAGCGCTCCGCAGCAGCGGAAGCATCGAGCGGGCCATCAAGGACCAGGCGGTCGGTGTGGTGGCCGCCTTCGCGTGGCACATCCAGGCCGGCGCTGCGGGCGAGGTCTTCGATCGCTTCGACGTAGGTGAGGCGATCAAACTCCATCAGGAAGCCGATCACGTTGCCGTTCTTGCCGGAGCTGAAATCAAAGAACATCTGCTTCGACGGATTGACGAAGAACGAAGGCGATTTTTCGTGGGTGAACGGCGACAGCCCGCGGTATTCCTTGCCGGCGCGCTTGAGTTCCACGCGCGTGCCAATCACCTCGACGATATCCGTTCGTGCGAGGAGATCCTGGATGAATGCTTCTGGAATGCGACCACCGGCCATGCGCGGAGTTTACCGAGGTATGCAGAGGATGCGGAGTGAAACAGGATTCCCGGCGGGGATGAGACTTTGCAGGAGCGCCTCTTAGGCGCGATCAGCGCAATCGCGCCTAAGAGGCGCTCCTACGTACGACACCTGAGGGGCTTAACCCGCCAGTTGTCCCTTGATCAGGCCCGACAGCTTGCCCATGTCGGCCTTGCCCTGGGCCTTGGGTTTGATCCAGGCCATGACCTTGCCCATGTCCTTGCCGCCAACCGCGCCGGTTTCGGCAACGGCCTGCTTGACGAGGGCGACGAGCTCGTCGTCGGTCAGCTGCTCGGGCAGGTAGGCCATCAGGATCTTGATCTCGTCGGCTTCCTTCGCCGCCAGCTCAGGGCGACCGCCATCGATGTACTGCTTCTCGGAATCGCGGCGCTGCTTGATCATCTTCTCGATGGCGGCGCTGACCACGGCGTCGGTGAGTTCGACGCTGTCGACCACTTCGCGATTCTTCATCTCGGCGGTGAGCATGCGCAGAACCGACAGGCGCAATTTCTCTTGCGCACGCATCGCGGTTTTGACGTCTTCGAGAACGCGGGTTTTGAGATCAGACATGATGGAAACCCCGAAAAGAAGCCTTGGAGAACAAATAGTCCGCCATAAGGCGGACTTTAAGAGTCCGACACATGGATGTGCCGGTCTTAGACAGGACGTCTATTAATACAGGCGGGTACGACGAGTCGCTTCGCGAGATACTTTCTTCTGCTGACGCTTCACGGCAGCGGCGCGCTTGCGCTTCTGTTCCTGGCTCGGCTTCTCGAAGAATTCCTTCTTGCGAACGTCGGTGAGGACTCCGGCTTTTTCGCAGGTGCGCTTGAAACGGCGCAGGGCGACTTCAAACGGTTCGTTATCACGTACGCGGACAGTAGGCATTATTCAAGACTCTCAGGTTACAGCGAAGGGGCACACGCCCAGTAAAAGGGCCGCGATTCTAAGCGGTTAGCGCCTTTGGCGCAATCCGCTTAGAATCGCGTGTCGGGAGTGCCGTCGTCCCTGACTGGGTTCCGAGGCGTCCTTGCCTCGGACTATTCAGAAAAGAATCCCTCTTAATACCTGCCCTTATGCCCGTTCTCGGCATCGAAACCTCCTGTGATGAGACCGCCGCCGCCATCTATGACGGCGAGCGCGGGCTGCTGGCGCACACCTTATATAGCCAGATCGCCCTGCACGCCGAGTACGGCGGGGTGGTGCCGGAGCTGGCCTCGCGCGACCACGTGGCGCGCATTAACCCATTGATTCGTGAGGTTTTAGCCAAGGCGAATCTGCACCCGGAGCAGCTGACCGGCGTGGCCTACACGGCCGGCCCTGGTCTGGTCGGAGCCCTGATGGTGGGTGGCGCGGTGGCGGCCGGGATTGCCGCGGCCCACAACCTGCCGCTGATCCCGGTCCACCACATGGAAGGCCATCTGTTGGCGCCGATGCTGGAAAAGGAGCGCCCGCAATTCCCGTTCATGGCCCTGCTGGTGTCGGGCGGCCACACCTTATTGGTGGCGGTTCGCGGGATTGGCGATTACGAAATCCTGGGCGAGAGCCTGGATGATGCCGTCGGCGAGGCCTTCGACAAGACCGCCAAGATGATGGGCCTGCCGTATCCCGGCGGTCCGCATCTGGCGAAGTTGGCGCAGCAGGGCAAGCCGGGCCGCTTCAAGTTTCCACGACCGATGACAGATCGTCCGGGACTCGATTTCAGTTTCAGCGGCTTGAAGACCGCCGTGCTGACCGCGCTGCCGAAAGACGCCAGCGATCAGGACAAGGCCGACATCGCCCATGGCTTCCAGGAAGCCGTGACGGAAACACTGGCGATCAAATGCGCGCGCGCGCTGGAGCAGACCGGATATTCGGCGCTGGTGGTTGCCGGTGGCGTCGGCGCGAATATTCGTTTGAGAGAACGCCTCGGCGAATTCGCGCGCAAGAACAACGTCTCGCTGCATTTCCCGCGACACGAGTTCTGCACCGACAACGCAGCGATGATCGCCTACGTCGGCTGGGCGCGCCGTTCGCAGGGCAAACTCGCACACACACTGCTGGCGCGTCCGCGCTGGCCCATCACCGAGCTGGAAACCGTTTGAGCATGGACAAGGTCATCATCCGCGGACTGCAGGCGCAGACCATCATCGGCATCCACGACTTCGAGCAGCGCGCCGAGCGACCGCTGCTGCTGGACCTGGTGATGGGCGTCGATATTCGCCCTGCAGCTGCCAGCGACAAGATCCGTGATGCGGTGAGCTATCACGAGGTCAGCGATTCAGTAATGGCCTTCGTCAAGCGCGAGCGCGTGCAGTTGCTGGAGACCTTGGCCGAGCGCCTGGCGCGCCATCTCTTCGCGCAGTTTCCGATTGATACACTCGAGCTGCGCATCATCAAGCCGGGTGCTGTGCCTGCTGTCGATGCGGTCGGTGTGGAGATCGAACGCCAGCGTGGCGACTACGCGGTCTGTGGCGCGCGCTAAACCGAGCGAAACCATTTCATGGCGACCCTTCACTTTTTCTGCGGGAAGGCGGGTGCCGGAAAGACGACCGTTGCGAATCGTCTCATGGAGGAGCGTCCGGCAATCCTGTTGTCAGAAGATATCTGGATGACCCGGCTGTTCGGCGATCAGATGAAATCCTTTGATGACTACATCCGTTTCTCTCAAAAGCTGAGAACCGTCATCGAGCCGCTCGCTGTGCAATTGCTCAAGGCGGGCAACGATGTCGTGATGGATTTCCAGGCCAATACGAAATCACGCCGGACTTTCTTTCGTTCGATATTCGAGCAGGCGAATGCAAAGCATGTATTGCACTTCGTTGAGGTTCCAGACCAGGTATGCCTGGAGCGCATCGCGAAGCGAAACATCGAGAGGCCTGAGGGCTCTCACCATTTGACGGAAGAAGATTTCATCCATGTATCTTCTTTTTTCCAGGCGCCGGAAGAAGCAGAAGGTTTCACCATTGCCGTGCATGGCCGGTAATCGGGGCCAGCGGGAATAAACCTGCGCTTGGGGTTATTGCGTATTGCGATCGCGAGAACCCTGGAACAAGGTGTCCAGGTCGTTCTGGTCCAGCTTCCGCCATTGGCCTGCAGGTAAATCCCCCAGTGACAGCCCGCCAATACGCGCGCGGTGCAGCGTGTTCACGTGATTGCCTACGGCGGCAAACATGCGACGCACCTGGTGATAGCGACCCTCGGTGAGTTCGACGCGCGCTGCGCGCGGGCCCAATGTTTCCATCCGCACCGGCGCCAGTGGCGTGGTTTCCGATTCCAGCATCAGTGTCCCGCTGGCAAAGATTCCGGCTTCGTCGCCGCGCAAGTCCTGCGCGAGCGTGACTTCATAAATTTTTCCGAGCGCAGCCTTCGGTGACACGATGCGATGCAGCAGGCCGCCATCGTCCGTCATCAACAACAGGCCGCTGGTATCGCGGTCGAGACGGCCGACGGACGCCAGCAGTGGCGAGCGCAGGCGAAAACGCGGTGGCAGCAGGTCATAGATGATCTGGCCGGGGTCCTTGGTCGAGCAGGTATAGCCGGTGGGTTTGTGCAGCATCAGCGTGAGGCCAGCGGGTGGATCCAGCGGCTCTCCATCGATACGGATCACGTCGTGCGCGACGCGATCATCGGCGTAGAGCACTTCGCCATCAGTGTCGGTGATGCGTCCTTCGCGGAACATCGCGGTCACTTCCTTGCGGCTGCCGTAGCCAAGGTTGGCGATCAATCGCACCAGGGTCATGGCTGCTGCCTCGGGCCGCGCGCTTCGACGACCTTGAAACCGTTTTCCTGCGCAACGCTGCGAATCTCCGCAAAGCATTGGCCCAGCATCTGCTCGTACGGCAGATGTCGGTTGGCAACCATCCAGAATGAGCCGGACGGATTCAGCGATTGCGCCGCAACGTCGATGAAGCGGCGGCCGATGTCGGGCCGGTCTTCGCGCCCCTGTGCGTGAAACGGCGGGTTGCTGACGATCACATCGTAGCGACGTGGCAGGCCAGTGGTGACGTCGTGCCAGGAAAACTCGCAGGGCACGCGCGCATCGCGAAGGTTCTCGCGCGCCATTGCCAGCGCACGCGATTGCGCCTCGTACAGGTCAATCGCGGTGATTTGCGGGCAACGCGCCAGCAGCTCGGTGGAGAGATAGCCGTAACCAGCGCCCAGATCCGCCGCATGGCCCGCAAGATTCGCAGGAAGGTGCGCGGCGAGCAGTGCCGACGCCGGATCGATGCGATCCCAGGCGAAGACGCCGGGGCGGCTGGTGAAGCGGCCGTCGAGGATTTTGCGTGGTGCATCAAGCTGGGCCCAGTTGTCGGCCAAGGCCGGATCAGCGGGGCCCTGCAGCGGCGCCGTCCAGAACGCGCGGCATTTGCGTCGCGACAGGCTGCTGACGCCACCCGCGATGAGCGCGAGGTCGTCCTCGCCGGTGCGGGCGCCTTCGTCGTTACGCATGCTGGCCAGCACCCGTCCGCCCGGCGCGCAACGTGCCACGGCCTGCGCGAGCAGGGCGCGTGCTTCCTGGCGTTGGCGGGGCGGGAGCACCAGCACCAGTGCAAAGCGGCGCGATGGTTCCAGGGCATCCAGTTCAATCGTGGTCAGGCCTGCACGGATCAGCTCGTTGGCAACGGGTTTGAATTCCTGCTCGCAGACCAGGCCCGGGCCGGCGTTGTCGCGCAGCGCGGCGCCCGTGCGTGCGCGCAGGAACAGCACGCCTCCTTCGGCCGGCCACTGCAGCGAGCCATCGATCAGCGGCTGGAACAGGGTGTTCAGCGCCTCGTCGGCGAGATCAAAAGACATGAAGGGCAGGCATCGGGAAATTCATCCGGTGGATTTTCCCAGAACCACGCGGTTCCTGCAGCGGAAATGAAAATGCCCTCGCGAGGAGGGCATTTTCATGGGAATGCCGGCTTACTTCGAAGGTGGCTGGAACAGTGCCATGAACTTGAGGAAGTCGATCTTGCCGCCCTTGGTCACGTCGACATCCTTGGCCATGGTGATCGCTGGATTGCGCAATTTGGCCAGGCTTTCCTTGAAAGTCTGCGCCGGCACGCGGGCGACGATGTCGGCGTCCGGTGCGATGCCGCTGACGACTTCCGAAACGCCGCGGCGCACGATGTAGGTGTACTGCTCCTTGATATCGGGAAAATCGAAGGCGACCTTGATGACCTTGTCGAGGCAGTCCTCGGCGTGCAGGTTCACCGCCATGCCGTCGAAGAACAGCGACATCGGCATCGCGGCCAGCATCGCCGGTGTTGGCTTCACGGCTTCTTCCACGGGTTTTACCGTGCCCGAGAGTTCGCCAGCCGACATCAGGTAGTAGTCGCGCGCCGGCGCATTGGTCTCGGCATTGCCGAGCTTGGTCAGCGCATCGATGCGAACCTGCTTGGCGCGCTTGTCGTCGGCGTTCACGCGCAGCGCATAGCCGCTGAGCTGCAGGGCCCACTGCGTATCGCCATTCTTCGCGGCTGCTTCCATCTTGTCGTCGATGGCTGCGGCGCCACCGGCGAGAGCGACCATGCGTTGCGCTTCATCTTCCGGCGGCAGCGGTTGCAGGTGCGCGGGATCGCCATCGAACCAGCCGAGGTTGCCGTCGAAGGTGGTCTTCGCGCCCCAGGTGGCCTTGCCGTAGAACTCCTGCAGCCACGGCGATTTGGCCAGCGGCTCCGGCAGGCGCATGCGCGCGGCGATCTGGTCCGGCATCAGGCCTTCGTTCATCAGGCGGATGCTCTGGTCATAGACGTAGCGGATGCCATCGCGATAGTCGGTCAGCACCTGGTTGATGTGCTCGGCGCCGACCAGTGGGCGCGTGTGACTCGGCACCAGGAACTCGGCATGCAGCGCGCGCATCTTGTCGACGGATGCGGCCCAAGCCTTCGGGCTGCGATAGCCGGTGCCGCGGATCGTGTAGAGATTGGGAAAGGATTTGTAGAGGTTGTCACCGCAGAGCAGAACCTTCTTCTCCGGCAGCCACATGAACAGGTGATCTTCCGTCTCACCGGGCGCGTGCACCAGCTGGAAGTGAATGCCGGCGACGGTGTCTTCCAGGGTGTCGCGGAAGGTTTTGGTTGGACGCATCACGCCCACCGTGCTGTCCGCGCTCATCGCCAGGAAACCGCCGATGCCGATGTTGGGGCGCTGCTCGGGCGTGAGCTGGGTGCCGTACATGCGCATCGAACGTTGCGTGATGATGGGCCGCAGCTCGGTGGCGAGCTTGTCCATGTTCTTGCTGACGTCTTCCTGCGCGTACACCGGAACGTCGCCGCCGTTGGCGAAGACCGACGCGCCACCGATGTGATCGGGATGCGAGTGCGTGTAGACGATTGCCTTCACCGGCTTGTCGGTGATCTTGCGGAACTCAGCGAGCACTTCGCGCGCGGATTCGGCCGTCTCGGTGGTGTCAACGACGATGATGCCGTCGCTGCCTTCGAGCATGATCGAGTTGGCGATGCCGAAGCCCATGGCGATGTAGACGCCGTCGGTGACTTTCTCGACGCCGCGCTTGAATTCATTGCTCTGCTCGAGCAGGGCCTGTGGTGTTGGTGCAGCCGATGCCGCGGATGGTGGCGTGGTTGGGCGACCGCAGCCTGCAGTGGCAACGGCTGCCGCGACGGAAACGATAAGTGCCAGGCGATTCAAGCTAAGCATGGACATGAACTCCAGAAGAAAGATCAGGGGCTGGCGGCGGCGAGGCAGGCGGCAAAGATATCCGCAGCCTTGGGGCCAGCGCTCTCGAACACGGAACGATCGCAATACGTGCCCTGCGGCAGGTAATCGCCCATGACGGACGCCGGATCGGTGCCTTGCGGGACGTTGCGGATTGCAGGCGCGAAATCCTTCGACGCCAGCAGTTGGCGATAGATCAGCAGGCCGTCGGGATACGCGCCCCAGGGCAGGAAGGCGATATCGTGTTCGGCGGTCGCGTTGCTGGGGCGCAGCGCCACGTCAGAAACGGCGACGGTGTAGAAGCCCTGGTCGTCGAGTGGTATTTGTTCATCACGCACGCAGGCGACGTATCGCTGCGTGGCGAATTCGTTTTGGCAGATCGACCAGTAGCGTGTCTGTTCCTTGTCAAACGACACGCCGCTTTCGCTGCGATACGTTGGCGCGCGTGCACGGAACAGGAACAGGCTGCCGTGGTCGCGTCCGAACGCCGTCGTCGTATAGGCATTGTCCTTGTTGCTGAGGAATCCGCCACCACCGGTGAGTGGCAGGCTGGAGGTATCAATCGGCAGCGGCGTGCCGGTCACATTCTCGAGGATGCCGATGTAGCTGTCCGGCAGACCGTAGAACACGCGCGTCGAGGTCGGGTAGGTGGCCACTGGATACGGCAAGGCGCTCAGTACTTCGGGATAGGTGGTCGACGCCAGCAGCGTATTGAGGCCGAGCGAAGGCAGCGTGCCGCCAATATTCGGCAGCAGCGGCGCGTTGCAATTGGGCAGCGTGCCAATGTCGCGGCTGCCGTCGGCCGCTTCGATCGTCAGCTGCGGAAGATTGACGTTGCCGCGCAGGCCATCGGCAGGCACATAGATGCGATACGCCAGAATCGTCAGCAGGGGATTCTGCAGGGTGGAGTTGCCGACGTTGATGGAGCCGGAATAAATCGTGTTGGCCGCGGGGCTGTCCGGCTTGGTGGTGAAATCAACGTAGGCGCGATAGCCAGAGCCATAGGCAACGCCGCTGTTCGAAAATGGATTCCTGCCAGAGATTTTTGGCGCGATCTGGGTATCGGCCACTGCATCAACCGGACGCAGCAGCGGATCGTAGACGTTGAAGGAGAAGTAACGCGCGTTCGGATACTGGCCATCAATGCGCAGGCGAGCGCCGGGAATGTTGGGAATGACGCCGAGCCAGTACATCGCCGCAGAGTCTGGATACAGCACGTTGGTGACGTCAGCATCCGACACCACGGTCCAGGCGCAGCCGATGCCCAGCGGCAGGGACGTGCTGCTGTTGTTGCCGGAATCCGTTCCGCCACCTGTGCTGTCGCCGGTGGAGGAGGAATTGCTGCGCGAGCAGGCACTGGCGCAGATCACGACCAGCAGCAGGGACAATATTTTCAGCGAACGCATGAGCTTCATTCGGATTGGGTTTGCTTGGCCATCAAGGTGGCGCGTGGCGCATGCCAGTGAGTGCCGGTGATGTATCGCGACAGCTTGTCGCCGAGCGCGACCTTGCGCGGGCGGCACAGCGGCGGCGTGTCGGTATCGTGCAGGTGTGACTTGATGACGCCGTCACGCATCAGCGGTTCCAGCGCGCCCGCATCGCTCAGTCGTTTCTCTACGGCAGCACGTGAGGCGGCAGGCACTGCGGCGAAATGTTCCTGCAGTCGTTCGCGGCACCAGACGCGGTATTGAACGACCGGCAGCTTCTTGTACTGCACGCCCTGCACGGTGAAATCAAATGTCCTGCGGCCTTCGCGCCATGCAACGGCGTTGGCGTGCAGGTAGGGCAGGTAGGCTTCGCCGATGTCACGCAGGATTGGCGTCCAGCTCTCGGGCAGCGTGCCCGCAGCAGTCCATGCGCCAGTATTGGTCGAGTGGCGGCTGTTCCATAAACGCGCGACCCATTCGAATACTGCGGGCGCACGTTCCTGCATGATCAGGCTCGGCGTCGGATCAAGGCTGAAGTGGCGGAACATCGAAGCGAAGAAACCAAAGTCGGCGAGGCTGGGTTTGCCGCCGAGCAGGAACGGCTGCTTCTCGAAGATCGCCTGCAGGCGGTCCAGCGTATTCAGGTACACCGACTCCACGTGATTCCACGTCGACTCGGTGACGCCATCTCCGGCCACGTAGATGCGGTGCTGGCGTTCGCGCAACGTCGCCGCGGTCATCGCCTTGGGCATCGGCTGTGTGCTGAGAAAGGTTTCGGCGAAGCGGCGTGACGCGGCGTGCGCGTCGGTGGCGTAGCTCCAGCGATAGTGCAGCGCCGGGCGCCACATCCATTCGTCGGCGTAGTCTTCCAGCAGGCGGCTGAAGAAAGCCTGCACCGGATCGGTTGGGATCACCGCGCCTTGCGGATGCTGGGCTTCGAACCAGTCGATCATCGGCGTCGAATCCGCCAGCCATTCCCCAGCCGGCGTTTTCACCACCGGCACCTTCATCAGGCCGGTATTGGGGTAAATCACGTTGAGCAACTCGCCGCCCCACTTGGGCTCGATGGTGTCGTGCGCAATCTCCTTGTAACGCAGGTAAGCCTGCATCTTGCCGCTGAAGTAGGAGATGTGAAACACATAAAGTGTGTAGGGCGACGGCGTTTGCATGTCAGCCTCTCAATGCGCGTTCAAGCAGACTCGGCGCCCAGCGTTTCATGATGCCGACCATCGTCGCCTCGCGGCCAATCGATGCGATGAACTCATTGCGGCGAATCGCCTGCAGCGTACGTGCGGCAACGGTTTCCGGCAGCAGGCTGGTCTTGTTGAATTCCTTGTCGACGCGCGCGCGCGCCTCGGGGCTCGACAAGGTGCCAACCATCTTCACCTTGCTCTGGATCGGCGTCTTCACGTAACCCGGGCAGATCACGCTGACGCCGATGTTGAAGCGGTGCAACTCCATGCGCAACGATTCCGACATGCCAACCACGGCGAACTTGCTGGCGCTGTAAGTGCCCATGCCGCGCACGCCGACCAGGCCGGAGACCGAGGAGATGTTGACGACGTGGCCACCCTGTCGGCGCTCGATCATCTTTGGCACGAAGGCGCGGATGCCGTGTACCACGCCCATCACGTTGATGTCGTGCAGCCGGCGCCAGTCCGCCGCTTCCACTTCCCAGCTAAAGCCGCCCATGACAACGCCGGCGTTGTTGATCAACAGGTCAATCGCCGCATGACGCGCGTGCACGTCGTCGGCCACCTTGTTCATCTGCGCTTCATCGGACACATCCGCGAAATGAAGATGAACCTGCGCGCCCTTGGCGACGCAGAGATCGCGCACATGCTCCAGGCGTTCGCGGTCACGCGCGACCAATTCGAGGTTGGCGCCTTCCGCAGCGAGGGCCAGCGCAATGGATTCGCCGATGCCGCTGCTGGCGCCGGTGATCAGCGCCACCTTGTTCTTGAATGATTTCACCTTACTTGACCTTGAAGATGCCGCGGCGCGCAGGAACCCACCAGATCAGGCCGAACAGCAGCGTCAGTGGCAGCAGGCGTGCGGCTGAAGGTTGGCGGTCTTTCAGCACGCGATAAGCCAGCGGGATTTCCAGCGCATGGGCAATCAGCAGGACGGCGGCAATCGTCACCATGATGTGCGAGCTGTCACCTTGCAGCAGCTTGAAGGCGGCAAAGAGATAGACAGCGCTGAGCAGCGCCATCTGGCTGATCCAGAACAGTGGTTTGTTGAGCATGAGTGTTTCCCTTAATGGTGATGAATCTTTAATGGAGTGCCGCACGTCTATTTTGCGCGGTCGTACCAGATGGGTGAAGCCCAGGCCCGTTCGGTAATCGTGTTGAATGCATTCTTGCCGGTGAAGCTGCCGGGCGCGCCGCTCATCTGGCAGCAACCTTCATAGCCCTGCATGCCACTGTCGGCGCTGAATTCGCCGTTGGCCGGGCTGAGTTTGGAGCAGTCCACATGCGCACTCGCGCACAGGCGCGTGCTCCAGCGGCAGCTGGGAACTTCAAAGGCGCGCGCATAGTAGTAAGCATTCTGCGTGGCGTTGAACTGCGGATCGCGCCAGACCGTGCAGAGTTTCTCCGGATGACCCGCGGTGTGCGGCGTGCAATCGGCATCAGGTGCTTGTACGGCCGTGCCCGTTTTGGCGATGGCGTCGAAGACTTTGACATGCGGTTGGCCGGAGGCATCGGCCCAGCCTTTCACCAGGTCCAGTTTCTGCAATGGCAGGCCTGGCTGGGCTCCACCCGGATCCTGTTGTGCCCACACCACCACATAAGGTGCAGCAGGTGTTGGTGTATTCGGCAGATTGCCACCCATGACAGCGCCAGACAATGCGCCGGTGTCCACCGGATTGACGCCGGCCGAGAGCTGGTCGCAGATGTTGTCTGGTGGTTTGCTCCACATCGCCAGCGTGCGGATACGGATACGCGGGCCAGAGGTGGCAAAGGTTTCGCGGCGCTGCATCGCATTCCAGACCGAGGTGCGCGTGTTCTCGGGTGCCCAGACGCCGGCCAGGCCGCCGGGATTGAAGCCACGGGCACGATCCAGGAAATAACGTCCGCTGCAGTTGGCGGGATCGCTGGGATTCTGGTTGCTGCCCGTGCACATCCAGTAGCCGAGCTGGGTGCGCGGATCGCCGTCGAGGATGCCGCCGTGGCCAGGATAGTTGCTTTCGCCGACGTCGCCGGGATCACCGTTGTGCGTGTCGGATGAGCCGAGGAAGCCCATGCGCATGGGATTGACGCCCAGCGTGCCCGCGCCAATGGCGAGGCCGTCAGCGAGGATGTTGCGTGCCATGTCCAGCGGCGCAACACATTTGGCGGCCGGGCCCGAGGTGCCATCACGGCCTTCGGTCTTGCAGACGCCGGTGGAGAAAGTCGGTGCAGTGGTCAGGCGGCAGAAATCGGGCTGCGTCGCCGGGTCGCCGTTGCACAGGCTTGCGCATTCCTTGGGGTCATCGGCGTTGCCGTGACAGACGTTCTTCGCCAGCTCCATCGCGCAGGCCGGATCGAACTGGGTCTCGTAGATGCCGAGGCCGACGGCGCATTCGGAGAAGCCCTTGTGCTGGGAAATCTCGATGACGTGATCGTACTTTGCGCGCAACTGCGCATCAGACAGCGTCAGCGGCGCACCGTCGCGTCCGGGCGGAAGCCCAGTGGCCGGATCGCGCGGAAGATACATGCCGCCACCACTCTGATTGGAGTTGTGCGGAATCGTCATGGTCTTGCAGCCGCTCGCCGGATTGCAGTTCTGCTCCAGGTAATCGTAGATGCGCCAGTCATCGTTGACGTTGCTGCTGGTGCCCTGGCCGGTGGCCAATGCAATCAGGTCTGCCGGCGTTGCGACGTGTGCCACGTCTTGCGGCAGGTTGCTGCCGGTGAAGTAGACGTTGCGGTGGATCATCTGGCTGAACTTCTGCGAGGTCCACTCATAGCCGACGAAGGTCGTGTACGAGCAGGGCTCGTTCTCTTCGTTCGAGATCTGTATCTCATCCTGCCAGGGTGAGGATGTGGTCGCAGTCGGGCTGACCGCAGCGGTCAGCAGCGTGAACGCAGCGGGCTGGTCGCCATTGACGATCGTGGTGATGTTGTCGCGCAGGTAATTGCCAACCAGATTGCATGCCGGGTTGGTGCCGATCGGCAGCGTGCCGTCGATCTGGCACAGCAAGCGCCAGTTGCCGAGGAAATCGGAGTGATCGGAAGTCGATGCAAAATCCAGCGGACGATCCAGCTGGATGTTGCGTCCCGCGGTGTAGGGATCCGTTTCGCCTGCGGGCAGCACGCCGGGTTGGCCCTTGCCAAAGCGCAGCGCCTCGCGCGGTCCGTTGAGGCCATTGAAGAAATAAGCATCGACCGAGTACAGGGTGTGGACGTGGATGTCGCCAAAGTACGCGTTCTTGCGCGTTGCCTCGGTGCCCGTGCAGGTTACGGACTCTGCGAAAGGAGTGCCGCTGCTGCTCGTGCCGCCCTCATCGTTGACGGAACTGCTGCGGCTGCACGCGGCCAGCAGAATGGCCAGTGCGAGTGCACCCAGCGCATTGCGGATTGTCATGGAACATCCTCCTCATCCAAGCCCTGCATTTTTTGTAATAGGCCCGTGCCTGTGACGACGCGGTATTGCGGTCGCAAGGGAGCCAGCATGTCTTCCAGCGCCTGACGTTGGCGGGTTTCGCGCCAGTCAACCAGCAGGCGGGTTCTGATTTCGGCCAGCGTCAGTTCGCGCGCAGGCGTGTGCGCGGTGATGCGCACGAAGTGCTGGCCGAGTCCCGACTCCACCGGTCCTTGCCAGCCCTGTGCCGGCAGCGCGGCGAGTGTTCGCATGAAGGCGCCGCCGAAATCGCGTTCGATAGCGGCTTCAGACTGGTCGGTGATGACCTGTCCCGAGAGAAATGGATCACCCAGCCCGGCTGCGGGTTTTCCTGCGTGCAACTGGGCGGCGACGGATTGAATCGTCGCAATCATATTGCTGGCATGGGCGCTGCGGCTCAGATAGACCTGCTCGAAGCTCCAGCGTGGCTGGGCCAGATATCGCGCCGCATGTTGCTTGCGGAATTCTTCCAGCGACGCATCGCCGGGATCGGCCTTGGCAAACTCAGCGCCGACCGAACGGCGCATGCGCTGCTGCAACTGGTTTCGCACGATCAGGTCATCCAGCGTATAGCCGTGCTTGAGCGCCTCGCGAAACAGGATTTCATCGTCGATCCATTGCTGCCTGGCGTTGGCCTTGTCCAGCGCCTTCATCAAGTCCGGGGCGATCAGGATGGTGTTGCCCACGGTTCCTGGCACGGTGGGTTTTCCGTAGGCGCGTACCAGCCCCAGCGTGGCGCCAGCGCCTATCGCGAAGCACACCACGCAAAGACCGAAGGTGCGGAGTTTCGACATGGCCTAGAGCTGGTAGAGGAACGATGGGCCCACATGCTCGCGGCCGTCATCGAAACCGATCTCGTCCATGATCAGCGCATTGGTCTTGGCGTTGAGCGACAGGATCAGTTCCTTGTACTTTTCCGGCTGCGCGGCAAGGTTGACGATCTCGTCCGGGTCGGTGAGCGTGTCGTACAACTCCAGCTGGCTGTACTTCAGCAGCGTGTTCCAGTCCTTGGGGATGTGATGCTGTGCCGGCGCGAAGTAGCGCGCGAACTTGTAGCGGCCATCATGCACGCCGCGGAACAGGCCCGGATGCGTCAGCACGGGGCCGAGGTGGCCGGTCTTGACGCTGTGCTTGAGCATGTTCCAGAAGGTTGCGTTCTCCTTGTTGATCATCAGTGCTTTCGCAGTGTCCGGATCGACATACAGCGTGCTGTTGTAGTCATAGAGATGACCCTTGGCATCACGCGCGGTGCGTGCCTTGCTGTCGTGGACGGCGGGCGCGAGGTTGATGCCCTTGAGCCCCGGATAACGTTCGGCGCGTTCGGAATCCTTGAGGCCCGCGAGCCCGAGGAGGGTCGGCACGATATCGATGGCGCTGCCGAGGGCCTGCGTGCTGCTGCCGCCCTTGACGTCCGGATGCGTGATGAAGAACGGCACACGCACGTTCTCCTTGTACATGAACGGACCCTTCTGGCGTAGCTGGTGTGCGCCTAGCATGTCGCCGTGGTCAGCGGTGTAGATGATGATGGTGTCTTTATCCAGCTTCATTTCTTCAAGCTTGCGCAACACCGTCAGCACGTGGTTGTCCATGTCGCGGATGCAGTTGAAGTAGTAGCTCTGGTAATTGCGCCAGCGCTGCTCGTCCTTGGGGTCGATCTTGCCGTAACAGGCGTTGCAGAAATCGACGTAAGAGGTCTGCGCCCAGGGCTTGCCCTTGAGATTGTCGCTATAGAAGCTCTTGGGCATCGGCAGATCCCACTTCTTGGCATAGACGCCAGCGCTGGGCGGTGGCGCCAGCTGCGAGAGGAAATCGCGATCCAGGCGCGTGCGTGACTGCTGGTGATCAACATCGTCAAAGAACACGACATCATGCGGATTGACGAAGTTCACCGCGAGGAACCAGGGCTTGTCGAGTGAGCGGCCCTTGTCCTGCAGCCAGACGTTGGCCTCGGAAGCGGTCACGCCATCGACGCGATAGCCGGTCCAGGTGGCCCCATCAGTGGTGATCGTGTCGCTGGCATCGGAGAATCCGTAAGGCTCCAGCAAATCACGCGAACTGTTGTTGTGGCCATAACGCACGCGATCGTTGGCCGGCGTGTCGGTCAGGTGCCACTTGCCCTTGTAGGCGGTGTAGTAGCCCTGCTTGCGCAGCAGGTGGCCGATGGTCTGGGTGCTCTTCGACAGCTCCGGGAATGGTGGCGCACCAACGTTGGTCGTCATCCGCGTGATCTGCGTGTGCAGACCGGTATAGATGTTGGAGCGCGATGGCGAGCAGGGCGTGGTGTTGACGTTGAAGTTGTTGAAGTGCATGCCGCGCGCCATCAGCCACTCATGCGCGTTGAGGCCAAGGCCTGCGGGCAGGTCGGCCCATCCACGTTCCTGGTCCGACATGATCATGAGGATATTCGGCTGCTTGCGCTTGATGACGGCGGGCGCTTGCCCGAACACGCTGCCAGTCATGGAGCCGGCAGCCAGCGCCGCGCCCCCCAGGCCAATCGCCTTTACAACGCGACGACGGTTGATGTCCGTAGGAGTTTTCTTCTGGGTCATGGCGCGGATGCTCCTTGGGTATCGATATCAATGCGGGTGCCATCAGCGCCCAGGATCAGCGGACCGTGATAGGCGTCGCTGGTGCCTTCGAGGAAAAGATGGCGGGCCACGGCGTTCGCCAGCGGCGGGAAGATATGCGTGAGGACCAGCTTCTTCACCTGCGCTTCCTGCGCGACTTCAGCCGCTTGCACCGGCGTCGCGTGATAGTCGTGCACATCAATCGCCATCTTGGCGATGCGGGACATGCCGAGTTCCTTGGCGCGCGCTGAAGCGCGGTTGGTCATCTTGGAAGCGAGTGCCTCATGCACCAGCAGGTCGGCGTTCTGCGCGTTGTGGATCACCGATGCGCTCTTGCGGGTATCACCGCTGATGACGACGACCTTGCCGCGATACTCGAAGCGATAGCCCAGCGCGATATCAACCGGCGCGTGATCGACCAGGAATGCCGAGATACGCAGGCCATCACGCTCGAACACGGGAACCGTGTCGACGCCCTTCGGCGTCGGCAGTGCGTGCGCAATGGCGTCATCGCCGGCGGGCGGCATGTAGTCGGCGCCATGGTGTTCAACGCGATACTGCTTGTCATGCGAGAAGGCCTGCTGGAATCCCCCCACGATATCGTTGATGCCCTGCGGGCCATAAATATCCAGCGGTGTCGATCGGCCTGCGATCCAGCTTTGCGTGATGGCTTCGCCAAGGTCGCCGATGTGGTCGGAGTGGAAGTGCGTGATCAATATGCCGCTCAGTTTGGATGCCGGCAGGTTCATCTGATCCACATTGCGCCAGGAGCTGGGGCCCACATCCACCAGCCAGAATTGCCCGCCCGCGATGATGGCGGTGCAGGGGCCGGCGCGATCCTTGTCGGGCAGTGCCGCAGCCGTGCCGCACAGGATGACGTGGATCTTGCCATCGGTGAGCAGGCTGTTGTCGACGCGATTCAGCGTGCGATCAATCTGGCGGGTGATGATGCGATCCAGAATGGGGCCGCGCTCGACGTAACCGATTGCGGTGACCGCCAATGCGGCAACGATGAAGGCTTTGAGTTTCATTTGGCGATGGTTCCTGCGTTGGGTGCGGCGAGGCCGGCAGTGGTGAGCACGGCTTCGAGGTCCTGGATGCGGTCCTGGCCCCAGAAGGCTTCACCGCGGAACAGAAAAGTGGGAACGCCCCATTGTCCGAGCGCCGACAGGCGCGCGGTGTTGTCTTCGACGCGCTGACGGAATTCGGTATTGGCGATCGCGGCCGCGCAGTCGTTCCAGTCGAGCCCGGTTTGTTCGCAGATGGCGCGCAACGGCGCGTCCTGATTGACATCGATGCCTTCGGCCCAGCTGGCGCGGCTGGCGGCAAGGACGAATTCAGGCAGGCGGCCGAGCGCCTTCGCGTGCTCGGCAATCGTCAGGCAGCGCCACACGCCTTCGCCCAGTGGGTCATAGATTTTGCCGAATGGCATGCCGAGACGATCGGCCTCGCGTGCGGTATCACGCAGGATGTAGAACTGCTTGCTGCGGGGCAGCGGCTGCCCACGCATCGCCATCGGGCGCACGCCGCGCCAGACCAGCTCGATGTTGTAACGCTTGGCCAGATCAAAAGCGCGCGGGCCCGAGATATAGGAATAGGGGCTGCGGAACGAAAAGAAATATTCGAGAGATTCCTGCACGGCTCAGACTCCCATTGCGCTGAGACGCGCATCAATCTGTTGCAGGCGCTCGTGTGCGAAGAACCACTCGCCGCCGACGCGTGCGACTGGTGATTCCCAGTGTCCGAGCTGGTGCAAACGCTTGCTGTTGCCGGCCAGCTGTTCCTCATGTGACGCGTTCGCGGCCGGCGCGGGGGCGCCGATATGCGCCTGATACAGCGCCGCATAATTTTCCGGCACTGGCGGCGCGTCGGATCCAAACCAGAGTTTCTCCAGTGCCGCCGCGACAAAGGCGTTGCGCTGCGGATGCTGGCCCGCGGCAACGGTCCATGCTGCGAGGAACGCCGCATCATGCGCCGGCACGGGGGCGTTTCTACAAAGGGTGCGGCCATCGCGTTGCGCCAACCGGCGACTGTCGGTAATGGCATGCGCGCTGCGCTGCTGGGCCGCGGGATCCCCATCGATCCCGCGCGTGATGAGCGGCAGCAGTTTCAGTTGGGCCTTGTGCGCATCTGCAATTTTGATCAGACCCGGCAGGCCGATGGCGGCATAGGGGTCATCGAAAGCAAAGAACAGCTCGATGGTCTGTGGCAAGCCCAGCATGCGGCGCAATGCAGCGCGGCTGTTCTGCATGCCACGCCAGCGCGAGGTCGACACCACGATCCGTGGTGCCGCGGCGCGGCGCAAGAATTCTGTCAGTGCTGGCATATTGTTCTTTTTCCTTATCGCTTTGCGGTATCGCAAACTAGTCCCATGGCCCGTTGCGGTCTTTGCCGCGCCGGTCAATCCTTGTGCGCCGTGGGACAGTGCTTGATCTCGCTGCAGCGATCTCCTCTTGTGGGTTCAGAAGCTGTAACGCACGTAGATGCCGACGTTGTCGCGATCGATGCGCTGGTTGTTGCGTCCGGCACCGAAGAACCATTGATACTGGCTGCCGACGCTGAGCCGCTGCGTCAGCTCGGCATCCAGCTGCGCGCTGACCTGCTTGCGGCCGGAGACGTAGTTGTCGATGGTGGCTGGCGAAACGCCGCCCAGGTCGTGGAACAGCAGGATCGTCGGATACAGGTTGATGTTGCCGATGGCGCGGCTGTACTGGCCCTTGAGCGCCATGCGATAGCCCCAGGAGAAGGCGGTTGCGGCACCGTATTTCTGCTGCGTCGGATTGATGCGCAGGGAATCCGGTGCGCCACCGGTGCCGTCGGCGCCAGGGCTGTAGTGCGAGCGATTGCCGGTGCCGTCGAGCTGTAGCTGGCTGAGGTCAGGCAGGCCAAACACCTGCGTGCCGCTGACTTCCAGCAGCAACTGGATCTGGTCGGCGCCAAAGGGATTGTCGTTGGGCCCGAAGATGTGGATGCCGAGCAGCGAGAACTGGCCGACCTTGAAACGCTCGAAGCCATGCACCGTCTGGTTGGGGCCATAGCCCGCGGTGCCCATGCCGCGATAGACGCTGAGGAAATCCGGCGCGATGCGACGATGGCCCGGCAGTGTGTACGGCGCTTCGATGCCTGGCAGCAGACCGACCGGAACCGGAATGTCCTGCGACGGAAACGCCGGGGCAAGCGCCGCAAAAATCACGTCACTGGCGCCAACCTGCAGCGGCATGTTGGGGCGGAAGGAATATTCACCGGCGAGCGACCAGGGGCCGAGGTTAGTGTTGAAGCTCAGGCCCAGCATATGGATGTTTTCCGGATACTCGAGGAGGAGCTTGGCGCTATCTACCGGCACCGGTTCGAGGCCGCCGATTGGATTGATCGAGCCAGCAAAACCGAGGCAGGTGACGAAGGCCGTGGCGAAATCACCCTGCAGCGGCGCGTTGCGCGTGCACGAAGCATTGGCGCTGATGGCGGAGATGTAAGGCAGGCGGCTGTGATAGTTGGCGTAGTAGGCGCCGAACTCGGTGCCGCCGAGGAAATTGCCGGCGAAGTATTTGAGTTGCAGACCGTACTGGCCGCCGTTGCTGGGGCGGCTCGACAGGACCGGAACCGTGCGCGAGGAACTGCTGATCAAGCCGGTGAGTCCGGCCGGGCGGAACCGGCGATTCGGATCTTCGGCGTACTGGCCCAGGCCCAGCGTCGCGGTTTGGCCGCCGCCGATGATGTCGTTGGTGGAGAAGAAGCTGCCGGCAGGGTCGGCAATCGCCGGCACCCAACGCCATTGGTAGAAGGCTTCTGCAGAGAGACCATCAAAGACTTCGCCGGCGATTGTCAGTGCAGGCACCGGGCGATAGAGTTCGCGCAACTCGAAGCCGGGCATGCGCGACATCACCGCGTCGGGCGCCATCAGGGTGTTCAGGGTGTTGAGCGGCGTCAGGACGGATTCGCCCCAGACGATGCGTTGGTTGCCGAGGGTCAGCGTGATGTCGCGATCCGCCACGCGCAGGGTGCGCGAGACATAGGCTTCACGCCATTCACCACCGCGCGCGAAAAAGCGCGAGACCGCATCCGAGCGTTCGGTGCGCATGGGCTGGAAGCGCGTATTGGGGTGATATTCATTGCGGCCGTCGTTGACCGGATCGTAGAACAGAATGCCGCTGAACTTGGCGTTCCAGTCGCCATAGGCGAAGGTGAAGGTGGGGGTGACGCGCGTCGCGGCGATGACGATGTCGTGCTTGTCGTAGTTGAGGTCACCGTTGTCAGTGTTACCGGCGCCGTATGAACCGGCGGCATTCACCAGGCGCTGGTTGGGCGCGCCATTCATCGGATTGCTTTGCAGCGACATGCAATCGTCGGCATCGCAGAGATGCTGCTGCCCCGGCACGTTGAGCTTGCCGATCAGATCGTTGTCACGCCCCTGCATGCGCCAGGCTGCGCCGGTGGTGACGGTGGCGGTAAAGCCCATCTGCAGATCGCCCAGCTCATATCTCAGATCCTGGGCCAGTGCAGAAGCACTCCACGTAACTGCGAAAAGCCCGGCAATGTGGGCCAGTCTCAGTGATTTCATCCTCTCTCTCCCGTTCGCTCTATGCGCCGCCTGATGGCGGTCGATCATTGTGCTTTTGATCTTATTGACTGGTGTATCTTTTCTGACGGTTTGTGCGTGAGTTTTATGAGCTTATGCATTTAAGTCATTGGCCTTGCGCGGTCGAATCAGGCCGCTGCAACACGCAGGCCCACGCGACGAAGACGTGGGATCTCCATGTCCAGCAGGGCTTCTCCACCGAGGCCCGTCATCCATGCGCGGACCGTGGCCTGGTCTTTTGCCGGCATCGTCCGGTAGCCATCGAGAATGCGCTGGACCATCCACAGGATGTAGGGGATCGTGGCGCGTCGATAACTGCCATTGCCCATCGGGAAATTGACCGCGCCGAGGCCGCGCGGCAAGGCCTTGCCGGGCGCGAGCTTGGGCAGCGCAAGGTTCACTTCACGCAGGATGCCTTCGATGTACGGCAGGAATTCGCGGAAGATCAACTGGAAGATCGGCGTGAGTGTTTCGGGGATCTTGTCGCCGGGGAGGAAATTGCCGGACAGTGCCTGTGGCTGGTTCATGCGATCTACCCAGCGGCGCACGCTGGGGCGCGTATCAATCAGCTCGCGCTTCGACCAGGGGTCACGACCCAAGTGGGCGTAGAGCGGGCCCATCATGCCGAAGTCGCCAATCGAAGGCTTTTCGCCAAACAGGAAGGGATACCTGTTGAAATGCTGTTCAAGCAGATCAAGCGCGTTGCGCGTCCATTCGGCAATCAGTTCGATCTGTCCAGGCACCAGGCCCAGCGAGGGCAGGTGAGAGCGCATCTGGTTAGCGGCTTTCGCGCCCATGCGGTTTTGCATGAAGCGCGGGAAGTACGGCAGCAGGCCCTTGCCAGCATCATTGAGGAACAGCGGATAGTTTTCCGGATGGCACCAGCGGGTGTACATCGCCACCACCAGCCACCATTCATCGCCCCACAGCTCCATCAGGTACGCGGCCATGCGCTGCACGGGCGTGGCCGGCACGATCGGCGCCTCGGGAAAGCGCTGCTCAAGGCGGTCGATGATGTTGCTGGTGTCGCCCATCCATTCGCCTTCCGGCGTTACCACCACCGGCATCACTGCGGCGTTCGTATGTTTTTTGGCGCGGACACTGAAGGTGTAGAAGTCGATCGGCTTCTCGACGAACGGAATATTCTTGTAGCGCAGGTATGCGCGCGTCTTGCCGCTGAAATACGACAGTTGCCACGCGTAATGGATGTAAGGCTTGCTCATGTTCCCCCCGGAACTCCTCGGCCGCCGTCAGGCGTTTTTTCTCCCAGTGAACTTAGTCCTTGGCAGTCTGATAATCTTGTCTTTAGAGGACAAGCTCTGCTCCCGCGGGGACAGGGCGGTCGAGGTCAGCAGGACGAGGCGCATGGCGAGAGAAGCCACCACACTGAACACTTGGGCCATCGCGATTGCCCGCACGCTAGAGGCGCGCGGGCTGGATAGCGAGAGCCTGTTTGCCCAGGTGGGGCTGGACCCGCAGTTTCTGCGTGATCCCAACGGCCGTTATCCGGTTTCCAAGATGGCCAAGCTCTGGCGCCTGGCGGTAGAGACCAGCGGCGACCCCTGCTTTGCGCTCAAGGCTTCGGCCTATGTGCAGCCCGCCACCTTCCACAGCCTGGGGCTGGCGATGATGGCCAGCCAGAATCTTGAGGATGCGCTGCTGCGTACTGCGCGTTTCTCCCGCATCGTCAGCAACGCCGTGGATGTGGTGATCGAACACACGCCGCTTGGCGTCAAGGAAGTGGTGACGTTCCTGCCCGGCGTGCCGACCGTGGACGAGGGCATCGACCTGTTCATGGCCTCCACCCTCAAGCTCGGCCGTATGCTCACGGCGATGGAGCACATGCCAGTTGAAATCCGCCTGTGTCGTGATGGCAGTGCCGAGATGCGGGCGGAATTCGAAGCCTTCTTCGGTTGCCCGGTGGAATTCCGTGCCGAGGAAAACTCGCTGTTGATCCCGCACTCGTGGATGAATACGCCACTGCCCATGGCCAACCCCGAACTGGCGCGCCAGAACGACAAGGTGGTGATGGAGTACCTGCGTGGCTTTGATGGCGCACGCATCAGCGAGAAGGTCCGTGCGGAGCTGATTTCACGGTTGCCCGCTGGTGAGCCCGCGCGTGGCGATGTCTCCAGCGTACTCAACATGAGTGAAAAAACCCTGCAACGACGTTTGCGGGATGAAGACACCAGCTACCAGCAGATCCTCGACGAAACCCGCAACGAACTCGCCAAGCAATACCTGAGTGAGCGCCAGCTGTCGGTCTGCGATGTCACCTTCCGCCTCGGCTTCTCGGACCAGAGCAGTTTCACCCGCGCGTTCAAGCGTTGGACCGGGGTTTCCCCTGGGGAGTTCCGAAATGCGAAGGGCCTTGCGGCGTAATTTCTTTTCGTAGGGTAGATGTAGCGAAGCGCAACCCGCCGATGCCCATGCGCAAAATCCGGTGAGTTGTCACCCACCCTGCAACTGCACTGAGTCCGCTTCGCCAGCCAGGCACCAATGCCAGGGCTCGTATTGATAGCCACTCGAATTGCCGGGTGGATAGGACATGACGAAGCCGAATTCATGGGCGTGTTTCTGCAACCATGAAAATGCGTCGCTATCGCCAAAGGCGAGCGAGAGGCTTTCCGACTCGGCAGTGCCAATATCAATGGCGCGCCCCGTGTGGTGCTCGCTGTAGCCGGGCGGGGCAGAGGCGCTGAGGATATCGGCCAGCGTCCGGCCCGCATTGATCTTGTTCTGGATGATCTGGGTCTGGCGCTCGACACTGCGAAAGGCCGAGACGATGAACATCTCGATGCCATCGGCCTGCGCCGCCGCCTTCATCCTGAGCCACTGTGCCGTGGCCTGCGGTGTCAGCCGGTGCTCGCGGCCATCGGCGCCGATCTCGGCGATTTCGAGTTCGCCGGCTTCCGGATGAAGCTGAAGCCCCCGGCCGGCAATCATTTCTGCCGGGATGCCCAGTTCTGTAGGAATCAAGGGATGCCGCATGGCCGGGCTAATGCGCTGCCAGAGTTGCCCGGGCAAATGCCGCCAGATCGTCGTAAACGGCGATGCCCTGGAGGTCATGCCCCTTTTCGGTGCTTAAACCCTTGCCTGTGCGCACTAAAACAGGGCGTGCGCCCGCTGAGCGTGCAGCCTGGAGGTCGGAGGCTGAATCGCCGACAAAAAACACGTCGTCCAGGCTCACCTGAAGGCGGCGGGCAATATCCTTGAGCATGCCCGGGGCGGGTTTGCGCATGTCGCTGGCTTCGTCCGGGTGCTCAGCGGCGAATTCGATGCCGTCGATGCGACCGCCGTACTCGGCCACCAGCTTTTGCAGGCGGTCGTTCATGGCAAACAGGGTGTCGTAGTCGAAATAACCCCGGCCAATGCCGGACTGGTTGCTGGCGATGAATACGCGGTAGCCAGCTTGGCAAAGACGGGCGATGGCCTCAAGGCTGCCCGGGATGGGGTGCCATTCGGCGACGGACTTGATGTACTCGTCCGAGTCTTCATTGATGACGCCGTCCCTGTCGAGGATCACAAGTTTCATATGAGTTCCAACCACTGCTTATGAGTTGAGTGCTGCCATCCCTGGCGCAAAAGTATCTCTCTTTTCTGGCCCCGGCCCGACCATCCCTGGTCGGGCGTTCGTCGGCACGGAGCAGTGCTCCGTGACAGCCCCGACTCACCCTCAGCGGCGGACTTCGCCAATATCCAGCTCGCGGATACCCTTGCTGACGCGCAGGCTTTCAATGGCGTTGCGCAGCTTTTCGCGTAGTGAGGCCGCCTCAGGCACGGCTTGCAGGCGCAGGAACGGCGTCGTCGGATCGGAGGTGACCAGGTCCACATGACCGAGCTTGACCATGCGCAGCCAGAACGGCTCGAGCAGCGAGGCGTCCTTGGCGCGATACAACTCCAGCTGATCAGTGCGGCGCGTCAGCACGCCCTGCGTGATGATGATGCGCTGGCTGGTGACGCGGTAAACGTGGCGGCTGGTTTCAAGCCAGCGCCACGCGGCAATGAAGATCGGCACGATCAGCCAGAACAGCAATCCGCAGATGAAGAACAACTTGAAGTTGCTCCACTGCGACGGCGATCCTTCCCAGATCGGTGTTTCCTGCGTGTCCATGATGGCTCCGATATTCCGACGGGCAGGATACATCAGCCCCTCCACGGCAGACACCATCGCGTGCGCGCAGTTCGGTGCTAATCAATCACTTTGATCATGCCGTTCATGTTCTCGTGGCCGGAGCCGCAGAAGATGTCGCACAGGAAAGGATAGGTTCCCACCTTCTCGGGTTTGAGATGCACATGCGCCACCTGCTTGGGCAGGATATCCGCGCGCTGCTGGAGATCTGGCACGCTGAATCCCATGACCACATCCTCGCTGGTGATCTCGATGTCGACCGGCACGCCTTTCTTCAGCGTGATCTCGGCGGGCGTAAACACGAAGCGTTTGGACACGACCTTGATCACCTTTTCGGAGGACGCCGTGGCCCAGGCAAAACTGGCGGCGCCAGAGCCGGCCACGATGAGCAGCGCAGCGAGTGCATTCACAACAGTATTTTTCTGCATGGGATCAACCTGCCTTGATGCCGATTTCGGTGGCGATCAGCTGCGCATTGCGCGTCTGTGACTGGATCTGGCGAAAGCCAAGGCCGTGATAGGGCGCCGCAGCATCCCAGGGAATCGGCCCTTTCTTCGGCACCGACAGCGGTGCAGGCAGCGGCCACATCAGCGAGTCGGCCGAGTGATGCGCGATGTTGCCGGTCATGTGATGGTTTTCCTGATGGATGTGGCCGTAGAACACGGTGACGTGCTCAAACGGTGCCAGCAGTGCCAGCGCCTTGTCGCCATCACGCGTGGCCCAGTCCCAGCTCGGCGCCAGATCAAACAGCGGGCGATGGGTGAGGACGACAATCGGCGCGGATTTGTCGCGCTTGTCGAGATCGGCGGCGAGCCAGGCAATCTGATCGTCGCCGAGAATCGCGCGTGCATCGGAGACGTTGTCCAGCGCGATGAAATGCACGCCCTTGTGATCAAAGCTGTAGTGCAGGTCGCCGAAGAATTCCTTGTAGGCGGCGCCGCTGTCGAGCGAGGCGTCATGCTCACCAGGCAGGAAGCGGATGTCCTTGACCTTGAGCGCGGAAACGATTTCGCGGAACTCGCGCATGCGTTTGCGGCGCACAGCGTCGTCATCGGTGGTTTGGGTGAGGTCGCCGGTGAAGACGATGAAATCGGGCTGCTGTGGCAGCGCATTGACCTCGCCAATCGCTTTCTTCAGCGTGCCCTCGGCGTCCGGATTGACGGCGGGCCCACTAAAGCCCCAGTGCGTATCGGAAAGTTGAACGAAGAAGAAGTCTTCAACCTTGCGCGCATCACCCGTCGCCGCCGCAGCCTGTGCCAATTGGGAGAAGCCGCCAAGGCCGGAGGCGAAGACAATGCCGCCATAGCCTGCCAGTCGCAGAAACTGCCGCCGATCAATCTGTGTTTTCATGGGACGCCCCGTGTTCAAGTCCAAGCCGGACGCCATTGCATACGGGGGCGGCGCGGTAGATATTCCCGATATCGCGCTGCGGGAATAAAAAACCGGCCTTGTCGGTATACGCCGCAATGGAATAGGAACTGGACTCCGGAATAGGCCAAGGATTGAGCGACCACGATAAAGCCCGGCGATTCGATGCGATGGCCACCTCGCATCTGGATGCTGCCTACAACCTGGCCCGCTGGCTCACGCGCAATCCGCATGACGCCGAGGATGTGGTGCAGGAGGCGTATCTGCGTGCCTACCGTTTCTTCGATGGATTCAAGGGCGGTGACGGCCGCGCCTGGCTGCTGGCGATCGTCCGCAACACCTTCTACACCTGGGTGCAGCAGAACCGCCGGACCGACACGGTGGAATACAACGAGGCAGATGCCGGTATAGACAGTGTGGACGCCGAACAGAACCAGACCCAGCACACTGCCGATCCGGAAGTCCTGCTGCTGCGCGCGGCCGACCAGCAACAGGTGGAAGCCGCATTGCTGAAATTGCCGGACGAATATCGTGAAATCCTGGTGCTGCGTGAACTGGAAGAGATGTCGTACAAACAGATTGCGGACATCGCCGGCATTGCCCTGGGCACGGTGATGTCGCGCCTGTCGCGTGCCCGTGCGCAGCTGCGCCGTCAGCTTGAATTGATGGAGGCGCAATGAGTACCTTGAGTTGCAATGAGGCGATGGAGTTATTGCCGACTTACGGCGATGGCGAACTCGATTTGCCGCGCGCTGTGGCGTTGGAGAAGCATCTCGAAACCTGTGCCGGCTGCAAGGCTGCGTTGGCGACGCAACGCGCCTTGAGCGACGGGGTACGCAAGCTGCCTTACCACCGCGCGCCTGCCAGCTTGCGTGCGCGTTTGAGCCAGCAGTTCCCGGCCGCCGTCGAGACATCGCCGGCGCGTGTACAGCCGCGGCGCAGAAGCTGGGCACCTTGGGCCGGAGCGCTCGCCGCAAGCCTTGCATTGAGTGTGGGCATCAACGTCTTCTGGTCCGGCCAACAGGCACAGACGCGGCTGGAGGACGAGTTGATCGCGGGGCATGTGCGTTCACTGATGCCGGGCCACCTCCAGGACGTCGCGTCCTCGGATCACCACACGGTCAAGCCCTGGTTCACCGGCAAGCTGGACTACTCACCGCCGGTGAAAGATCTGTCCGCGCAGGGATTCGCGCTGACGGGTGGGCGGCTGGACTACATCAACCAGCGCAGCGTTGCGGCGCTGGCGTATCGCCATGGTCCGCACACGATCAATCTGTTCATCTGCCCGGCGAAGAATGGAAAAATCCTCGCGCCGGTGCTGGATGCGCGGCGTGGCTACAACCTGGTGCATTGGGCCGATGGCGCCATGAACTACTGGGCGGTGTCAGACCTCAACGCAGAAGAGTTGAAAACCTTTGCCGCGCTGTTGCAGGAACCCGCCTAGCCGGGCAGGCAGGAGATATCCGCCACTTCACGGCAGGCGACGTCGAGCGCACGCAGCAGCGCGAGGCGGTTGGCGCGCACGGCGGGATTCTCGGCATTCACCATCACGCCTTCGAAGAAGGCGTCGACTGGCGCACGCAAGGTCGCGAGGCTGCGCAGCTTGGTTTCACCGTCGGCCTTGGCATTGGCCGCAGACAATTCAGTCAGCTGCTGGTGCAGCGCGCCTTCGGAAGCGTGCTCGAACAGCTTGGCGTCGACTGGCGTCTGCGCCACGTCACCGGCCTGTTTGAGGATGTTGCGCACGCGCTTGTGCGCGGCGGCGAGATTCTTCGCCTCCGGCAATGCCCAGAAGCTGCGCAGTGCCTGCACGCGCGTGTTGAAATCCAGCGGACTGGTGATGCCGAGGCTCTTCACGGCTTCGAACATTTCGACTGGCAGATTCTGCTCGCTGTAGTAGGCGCGCAGGCGTTCAAGCACGAACTCGGTGAGTTCGCCGAGGGTTTTTTCATCGCGCTTGCCTGCGGGTTGCGCGTCGAGCGCCGTTTTCAGAACGTCAGCGATATCGAGCGGCAAGCTGCCTTCAACGCAGATGCGCAGCGCGCCGAGTGCCGCGCGGCGCAGTGCAAAGGGATCCTTGCTGGCGGTCGGCTTCTGGCCGATGGCGAAGATGCCAGCGAGCGTGTCGAGCTTGTCGGCGAGCGCGACGATCTGGCCTTCGCGCGTCGAGGGAATCGGCGTGCCCTGCTGCGTCGGCAGGTAGTGCTCGCGGATCGCCGTGGCGACGGCCGCGGACTCGCTGGATTTCTCCGCGTAGTAGCCGCCCATCAAGCCCTGGAGTTCCGGGAACTCGTAAACCATCTTGGTGACGAGATCGTTCTTGCAGAGTGCAGCAGCGCGATCCGCAGCTTTCACATCGCTCTTCAGTGCTTCTGCGATGCTGGAGGAGAGTTTGCGAATGCGACCGACCTTGTCGCCGATGCTGCCGAGGTCTTTCTGGAAGGTCACGGTGGCGAGTTTCTCGCCGTAGGCTTCCAGCGGCTGCTTGAGATCCTGCTCCCAGAAGAACAACGCATCGGTCAGGCGCGGACGCACAACGCGCTCGTTCCCTTCAATGACCTGCGAAACATCCTTGGATTCGATGTTGCTGATGGTGATGAACACCGGCAGCAGTTTTTTCTGCGCGTCGAACACAGTGAAGTAACGCTGGTTGGTTTCGACGGTGGCGATGATCACTTCCGGCGGCAGCTGCATGAAGCGCTCTTCCATGCGACCGGAAATCACCACGGGCCATTCGACCAGCGCGGTCACCTCGTCGAGCAGGTCTTCGGTGATGCGTGCGGTGCCACCGAGCTTCTTGGCTTCCACTTCGATCTGGCGCTTGATCTCGGCCTTGCGGCTGGCGACGTCAGCCCAGATCTTGGCGCCCTTGAGGGCATCCGAATAGGCGGCGGGCGAGGCGAGTGAGACCGGCGCAGGTGCGTGATAACGGTGACCGTAGGTGACGCGGCCGCTGTCGAGGCCAAAGCGGTGAAGCGGAACCACATCGTTGCCGAGCAGCGCGACCAGCCACTGCACCGGGCGCACAAAGGTTTCCTCTCCCGAGCCCCAGCGCATGCGCTTGGGAACCAGCTCGTCCATCTGCTTGAGCGTCTCTTCGAAGATTTCCGGGATCAGTGCCGCCGTCGCCTTGCCTAGTGCGCTCTTGGAGAAGTGCAGCTTGCCGTCCTTTTCGGTGAGTTCTGCAAACTCCACGCCGCAGGATTTGGCGAAGCCCAGGGCTGCGGGCGTCGGCTTGCCGTCCTTGTAGGCGGCAGCAACGGCGGGGCCGTCGCGCTTGATCAGCTGGTCCGGCTGCTGCGTGGCAACGCCGTCAATCATCACCGCGATGCGGCGCGGCGTTGCAAAGACCGTCTGCTGGCCCGGCTCCACGCCGCGCTTGCTCAGGCCGCCGGCAATGCCGCTGGCCAGGGCGCTGGCGAGTGGCACGACGTAACGTGCCGGTAAATCTTCTGTGCCAATTTCAATCAGGAGCGCTTGGGTGGACATGAACGGTTCTATCTGGGTGTTGCGGGAGCAAAAGGGCGGTCATTTTCCGTGAACCGGAGCAGATCACCAAATTTCTGTTGGATTTAGCGGAAATTGCCGGCGGCAAGGCTACATGCCGGGGGGTTCTTTTGATAGTCAATAAGTATTGAAACATTAAAATATTTAAATTGGATTAATCGAATGACGAGGCAGAAGATAGCCCCACACCACCCAACGGAGCTTGAAATGTCGATCTACAAAACCTGGCGTTTGACTCGTCAATTGCCCCTCAAAAATACTTTGCAGGAAACCCTCTGCGCCTACGCGGAAACCCATTGAGCCCGCTTTGAAAGGAATTGTTGATCTGCCGGGGGTAGTATCGTTCGCCGGCGCGGATCAATCGTCATGACTGAATCTCAGAGGAGAACAACGTGAGCAACGAAAGCAAATGCCCGTTTAACCACACCGCCGGTGGCGGTACATCCAACGCAGACTGGTGGCCCAAGCAATTACGCTTGGACATCCTGCACCAGCACTCCGCCAAGTCCGACCCGATGGGTGCGGGCTTCAACTACGCCAAGGAGTTCAACAGCCTTGACCTCAGTGCGCTGAAAAAAGATCTGCGCGCATTGATGACCGATTCGCAGGACTGGTGGCCGGCCGACTTCGGCCACTATGGTCCGCTGTTCATTCGCATGGCCTGGCACAGCGCCGGCACCTACCGCATCGGCGATGGCCGCGGTGGTGGTGGACGCGGCCAGCAGCGTTTCGCGCCGCTCAACAGCTGGCCCGACAACGGCAACCTCGACAAGGCGCGTCGCCTGCTGTGGCCGATCAAGCAGAAGTACGGCAAGAAGATTTCCTGGGCGGATCTGATGATCCTCGCCGGCAACGTCGCACTCGAATCAATGGGCTTCAAGACCTTCGGCTTCGCCGGTGGCCGCGAAGACGTGTGGGAACCGGATCAGGACATTTTCTGGGGCCACGAAAAGAAATGGCTGGACGACCAGCGCTACAGCGGCGACCGCGATCTCGAGAATCCGCTGGGCGCCGTGCAAATGGGTCTGATCTACGTCAACCCGGAAGGCCCCAACGGCAAGCCGGACCCGATTGCTGCCGCACGCGATATCCGCGAAACCTTTGCGCGCATGGCGATGGACGATGAAGAAACCGTCGCGCTGATCGCCGGTGGCCACACCTTCGGCAAGACTCACGGTGCAGGTGATGCTGCGCTGGTGGGTGTTGAACCGGAAGGCTCCGAGCTTGAAGCGCAGGGCCTGGGCTGGGCCAGCAAGTTCCGCAGCGGCAAAGCTGGCGACGCCATTACCAGCGGCCTTGAAGTGACGTGGACGACGACGCCGACCAAGTGGGGCAACAACTTCTTCGAGAACCTGTTCAAGTTCGAATGGGAACTGAGCAAGAGCCCGGCCGGCGCGCACCAGTGGGTCGCCAAGGGTGCGGACGCGATCATCCCCGATGCGCATGATCCGTCGAAGAAGCGTGTGCCGACGATGCTGACGACAGACCTGTCGCTGCGCCTTGATCCGGCTTACGAAAAGATTTCGCGCCGCTTCCTCAAGGACAACAAGGCATTTGCAGATGCTTTTGCCCGCGCCTGGTTCAAGCTCACGCACCGTGACATGGGTCCGGTTTCGCGCTACCTCGGTCCTCTGGTGCCGAAGAAGCCGCTGATCTGGCAGGACCCGCTGCCCGAGTCCAAGGGCGCCCTCATCGGCGAGAAGGACATCGTCGTGCTGAAGAAGAAAATCCTTGAATCCGGCCTGACGATTCCGCAGCTGGTTTCAGCGGCCTGGGCTTCGGCGTCGACCTTCCGCGGCTCCGACAAGCGCGGTGGCGCCAACGGCGCGCGTGTTCGTCTGTCGCCGCAGAAGGACTGGGAAGTAAACCGGCCTGCGGAACTGGCGAAGGTGCTGAAGGCGCTCGAGAAGATCCGCAAGGATTTCAGCAAGGGCAAGAAGCAGGTGTCGCTGGCTGACCTGATTGTTCTCGCCGGCACCGCCGCGGTTGAGGAAGCCGCGCGACTGGGTGGCAGCAAGATCAAGGTCGCGTTTGCACCGGGTCGCACCGATGCAACGCAGGCGCAGACGGATGTGCCTTCGTTCCAGCCGCTTGAGCCGACGTCGGATGGTTTCCGCAACTACCACCGCAAGGGCCACGCGATGACTGCGGAAGAGGCGCTGATTGATCGCGCGCAGTTGCTGACGCTGACGGCGCCGGAGCTGACGGCACTGATCGGTGGTCTGCGTGTGCTCGGCGCCAATGCTGGCCAGCATGGCGTGCTGACCAAGCGTGTCGGAACCCTGTCGAACGATTACTTCGTCAACTTGCTCGACATGAATACGAAGTGGACGCCATCCGGTGACAACGCCTACGAAGGACGTGACCGCAAGACCGGTGCAGCAAAGTGGACGGCGACGCGCGTGGATCTGGTGTTGGGTTCCAACTCGCAGTTGCGCGCACTTGCCGAAGTCTACGGCTCGTCGGACGGCAAGGCGGCTTTCGCCAAGGCTTTCGCTGCGGCATGGAGTAAGGTGATGAACCTGGATCGTTTCGATCTGGCCTGAAGTCTTGCAGCGTTTGCCTGAAATCACTCAAGGAGGACAGCGATGAGCGTAGAAGTGCTTTACACCGCGCATGCGGTGGCATCCGGCGGCCGTAACGGCCATACCGAAACACGTGATGGCCTGGTGAAGGCGGATCTCTCGGTGCCCAAGGCGATGGGTGGTCCCGGCAAGCCCGGAACGACGACGCCGGAAGACCTGTTTGCAGCGGGCTATGCGGCCTGCTTCTGCAGTGCGGTGGATTTTGTGGCGACGCAGATGAAACTCAAGCCGACTTCGCTGGAGGTGGAAGCCGCGGTGGGCATTGGCAAGGATCCGACCGGTTTCGGACTCAAGGTTGACCTGACGGTCTGGGTCAGTGGCTTGTCTGAGGCTGACGCGCAGAAAATTGTCGAGACCGGGCATCAGTTCTGTCCGTACTCGAAGGCCACGCGCGGCAACATCGAGGTTGGGCTCAAGACCATCGTGGTTTGATTTGCGGGTGAGGCAAATAAAAAGGCCGCCTGGAATGGCGGCCTTTTCTTTGCGCGAAGACTTATGACTGCGGCGTGAAAAAGGGCAGGTGAATGTCGCGGAAGGCCGGCAACGCTTCGCATCGTGCAACCTGACGCATCAGCGACGGATAACGCGCCTGATCAAGATTCAGTGCTTCATGCAGAAAGGTTGCCGCGCAAGCGACGGTGATATCCGCCTGCGTCATGTGCCCACCGATCAGCCAGCCTTTGCCATCCAGTGATGCGGCGCAGCGATCAAGTTCGGCCAGTCCCTCATGCATCTGCGAGCGGCAACGCTCTACCCACGGCTGGTGGCGTTTTTCTGGCGGACGGAATGCGTTTTCGTAAAGTTGCGCGACACCTTTGTCTGCAGCGCCGGTGGCAATCGACATGAGCTTGAGCGCAAGGCGGCGTTCTGCGCCACGATGTGGCAGCAACGCACGCTCGGCGCCCACGGTTTCGTCGAGATAGTCGAGGATCGCACCGGATTCGATGAGGGTTTCGCCATCATCTAGCACCAGCGTCGGCACGCGGCCGAGCGGATTGTAGCGACGGATATCGGCCTGGTCCTTGCCGACTGACCAGTTGCGATGTTCGAACGGCATGTTGAGCAGTCGCATGCTGACCGCGACCCGGCGTACGAAGGGGGAATCAAACATGCCGATGAGGATCATTTCCGCACTCGCGCTGAAGGGAGTGGGAAATATAAATCAGCAGGCGCGCCAACGCAGTGTCTGCATTGGCGCGCCTGTGTGCGTGATTAGCCGAGCAGGGCCTTGAGGCCGGCTTGCAGCAGGGCGCCGTGATTTTCCGGCACCGAGCCATTGGGCGTCAGCTGGTTGATTAACTGCGGCAGGGCGGATGCCAGTTGGCCTGAGACCTGCGAAGGATCAACGCCAAGTTTCTGCGCGATGCCTGCGATCTCGGGATTGCTCAATACTTTGCTGATGGAGGCTGCATCAATCGGCAGATTGGCGCCGGTGCCGACCCACGAAGCGACATGATCTGCAAAGCCGGCCTGCTTGAACTTGTCGAGGATGCCCGGCAAGCCACCGTTCTGCTGGATCAATGACATTGCGGTTTGCAGCAGCTGGCTCTGCTGCGGGTTATTGCCAGTGCTCAAGCTGCCCAGAACATTTTTCGCAACATCGCCCAAAAGGCCATCGAGAAGGCTCATGTATCTCTCCAAATAAATCATGATGAATCGGAGGGTGCATGCTAAGCGACGCGTGTGGCAGTCGCTACCCTACGATGCATAGGGTGTTTTAGTGAACAAGTTTCGAGTTGTTTTGACCAAGATTCTTCGCGGATTTTTGCGAAAAACTTACGCGAGCTTGAAAAAGCCCCATGCGAAGCATGGGGATCCTGGCGTCACGAGTCGGCGCTATTGCAACGCGCTAAAGGGGGTGAAAGCTGAGAAGAGTTAGGCGGCCTTAAGCGGCGCAAAACCCACAATCTTCGCTCTCGCGTTGTAATAGGCCTCGGCGCAGCCCTTGGCCAGCGTGCGTACGCGCAGGATGTAGCCCTGGCGTTCGGTGACGCTGATGGCTGAGCGTGCATCAAGCAGATTGAACGCGTGCGATGCCTGCAGCACGCGTTCGTACGCAGGCAGTGGCAGTGGGATTGGCAGCGCGAGCAGACGTTGGCATTCGGCCTCTGACTTGGCAAAGCGCTCAAACAATGCGGCGGTATCCGCATGCTCGAAGTTGTAGGCGGACTGTTCCACTTCGTTCTGGTGATACACATCACCGTAGGTCACGATGCGGCCGCCCACGTCTGACCATACGAGGTCGTAGATGCTTTCCTTGCCCTGGATGTACATGGCGAGGCGCTCCAGGCCGTAGGTGATTTCGCCCGCGACCGGTTTGCACTCAATGCCGCCCACTTGCTGGAAATAAGTGAACTGGGTGACTTCCATGCCGTTGAGCCAGACTTCCCAGCCCAGGCCCCAGGCGCCGAGGGTGGGGGATTCCCAGTTGTCTTCGACAAAGCGGATGTCGTGGGTCAGTGGATCAAAGCCGAGCATCTTCAGCGAGTCCAGATAGAGCTGCTGGATATTCGGTGGGGAAGGCTTCATCAGCACCTGGAACTGATAATAGTGCTGGAGGCGATTGGGGTTTTCGCCGTAGCGGCCGTCAGTCGGGCGGCGGCTGGGCTGCACGTAAGCGGCATTCCAGGCCTCGGGACCTATCGCGCGCAAAAATGTGGCGGGGTGGAAGGTGCCGGCACCGACCTCCATGTCCAGTGGTTGCACGATGACGCAGCCGTGGCTGGCCCAAAACTGTTGGAGCGCGAGGATGAGGTTCTGAAAGGTCATGACGCTGAGGTGTGACGAAGTAAAAATGCTGCGCGAGTATAGCGAATCAAGGCTTTGACACTCGGCGATGGCGGTGGAATCCGCAAGGTTTATGGATGGAATATTTAATAAATATTTAATTTAATAAATATTATTATTTAAATAAAAACATGTCGTGCATGCACCATGACCGTGCTTGACTGCACCAAGATGGCTTTGGCGCACAAATTTTATAGTCGATTTACGGTCATTGTTTTGACTCATATGCGGGGATAGAGTGTGCCGGCAGTGCCATCGGCTTTTGCTCCCGGCACGCAACACAACAATGATCAGGAGAACTCACATGCGGAAACTGTTACTCGCAGCTTGCTTGTCGATGCTGGCTGTTACCCAAGTTCACGCCAACGATACAAGCGCCAAGACCGGCAAGCCGCTGACCGATCAGCAGCAGAAAATGAAAGACTGCAGCAAGGAGAGCAAGGGCAAGAAGGGCGACGACCGCAAGGCCTTCATGAAGGAATGCCTGAGCAAGGACGGCGCTCCCAAGGCTGCAGCTCCTGAAGCCGCTGCTCCGGCTGCGGCCGCTCCAGCTGCCGCCGCTGCAAGCGACAAAAAGGCCAGCCAGAAAGAAAAGATGAAGACCTGCAACGCCGATGCCAAGACCAAGGCCCTCAAGGGCGATGATCGCAAGGCGTTCATGAAGACCTGCCTGTCCGGAAGCTAATGCCGCAGGGACACATTTAATAGAGCCCACTCTCCGGAGTGGGCTTCTTTTATTGGACGGTTGTTCCGAATTATCGAATCTAGCGGCTCAGGTTTCCGAGTATCATGTGCGCCGCTTTTGTGGTTCATCTTGGCACAGTTCATGCTGCTTTTTTGTGCATCGCTGGCAATGAATGCGGGCGACCTTTCCACCTTTCCTGCAGGAGACACCCATGTCGGGTAAAGAAGTACTGAAGACTATCGAAGAAAAAGGCGTGAAGTTCGTTGACTTCCGCTTTTGCGACACCAAGGGCAAAGAGCAGCACGTGACCGTGCCGGCTCACACCATTGATGAAGCGCTGTTCACCGAAGGCAAGATGTTCGACGGCTCGTCGATCGCTGGCTGGAAGGGCATCAATGAATCCGACATGATCCTGATGCCGGACGCCTCCACCGCCTTTATGGACCCGTTCTTTGATGACCCGACCCTGGTCATCACCTGTGACGTGATCGAGCCTGCCACCATGCAGGGCTATAGCCGCGACCCGCGTTCACTCGCCAAGCGCGCCCAGGAATACCTGAAGAGCACCGGCATTGCCGACACCGCTTTCTTCGGCCCTGAAAACGAATTCTTCATTTTCGACAGCATCCGTTTTGACTCCGGCCTGAAGGGCTGCTTCGTCGAAATCGACGCTGAAAACGCTGCTTGGAACTCCGGCAAGCACTACGAAGCCGGCAACACCGGTCACCGTCCGGCTGTTAAGGGCGGCTACTTCCCGGTTCCACCTGTCGACGCGCTGCAGGACATCCGTTCGGCCATGGTCACCACCTTGGAAGACGTTGGCATGGAATGCGAAGTGCACCACCATGAAGTGGCAACGGCTGGCCAGTGCGAAATCGGCGTCAAATTCGGCACCCTGATCCAGAAGGCTGACGACGTTCTCAAGCTCAAGTACGTGGTGCAGAACGTTGCACACAGCTTCGGCAAGACCGCAACCTTCATGCCCAAGCCTATCGTTGGCGACAACGGTTCCGGTATGCACGTTCACATGTCGCTCGCCAAGGGCGGCAAGAACCTGTTCTCCGGCGACGGCTACGGCGGTCTCTCCGAAACCGCGCTGTACTACATCGGCGGTATCCTCAAGCACGCCAAGACGCTGAACGCTTTCACCAACCCGGGCACCAACAGCTACAAGCGCCTGGTCCCTGGCTTTGAAGCGCCGGTGATGCTGGCTTACTCGGCTCGCAACCGTTCGGCTTCGATCCGTATTCCTTACGTTGCCAACCCGAAGGGCCGCCGCATCGAAGTGCGCTTCCCTGACTCCAGCGCCAACCCTTACCTCGCGTTCACCGCGATGCTGATGGCGGGTCTGGACGGCATCCAGAACAAGATCCACCCGGGCGAAGCTTCGGACAAGGATCTATACCATCTGCCGCCGGAAGAAGATGCCAAGATCCCACGCGTTTGCCACTCCTTGGACATGGCGCTGGACAACCTCGACAAGAACCGCGAGTTCCTGCTCAAGGGCGGCGTTTTCACCAACGAACTGATCGACGCTTACATCGAACTGAAGATGCAGGAAGTCACGCGTTTCCGCATGACGACCCATCCGATCGAGTTCGAAATGTACTACTCGCTCTAAGACGCCAGTTGCGCTCGTTCAGGGCGCAGCAACGTGCAGTAAACTTGAACGCCCCGGATTACCGGGGCGTTTTTTTATGTACAGGATGTACGGTACCTCCGCGGGCGCATGGATGCGCAGGAGCGGAGGCGTTTGTGCAGAGATGCCGGTGCAGCAGAGGGCGCAGGAGCAAGACTTGAGCGAAAGCCGTACCAAGAGTAGCTGGCATGTATTGCCACATGAATGGGCCTTTGGAGGATTTCTCGCGCTGACCACGGCGCGGCTATTCGTGCACGTCGGGATCAACGACTGGCACGCGCTCGCATTCTTTGCATTTACCTTGGGCTGCATCGGCGCTGTAGTTGCGAGTGGCCGTGAGCCAGGCCCGATCGCATGGCGCGTACGCTTGCTGTGGTATCCCAGTGTCATGGGTTTATCGTTTTACACGCTGGCGACGGCAGTTCCTTTACTTGGGGTGTCGTCCGCGGATGCACTACTCGCGCAGTTCGATCACTCTCTGCTCGGATTCACGCCCGCCGTGGCATTGAGCACTTTGCATGTGCCGTGGTTTACCGACGTCATGGTCGCGGCCTATCTGTTCTTTTTCTACATTCTGATTTTTGGCCCGGGGTGGTATTGCGTGCACGATCTCGCACGCTTTCGCGCCTGTATCACCGGGCTATTCACCACTTATGCGCTGGGCTTCATGGGCTACACCCTGTTGCCTGCGGGTGGCCCACATCTGAGCATGACGGATCTGCCGCCGCTGGAGGGAGGCTGGTTGACGCAAGCGATGCTGCCCAAGGTGAACCAGGGTAGTAATGGCGTCGATGTGTTTCCTAGCATTCACTGCGCCGCATCGCTCTATCTGCTGTTTTTTGATTTCAGGCATTACCGCCGCCGCTTCTGGTGGCTGTTGCTGCCCTGTATCGCGCTATGGATATCGACGGTGTACCTGCGTTATCACTATGTCGTTGATCTGCTGGGTGGGATTGTCATCGCCCTGGCAGGGCTCGGTACCGCTTGGCTATACGAACGTTCTGTGATGGCGCGTGAGCTCGAAGGGCAGAAAAAATAAGCAGTCGAGAGAATGTTTCTGGTAGGGTGTTGTCATATAACCGTAGCAATCTTGGCGTGTAATAAAGAGCTATGAGCCAAAATCCGCCTGAAATGGAATTACAGCCTGCCGATCTCTTTCTGAATCGAGAGTTGTCCCTGCTCGAATTCAATCGCCGTGTGCTTGAGCAATCCAAGGATGAATCCGTTCCGTTGTTGGAGCGCTTGAAGTTTCTCTGCATCGCCAGCTCCAATCTCGACGAGTTTTTCGAGATTCGCGTGGCGGGTCTTCAGCAGATGGTCGAGCTTAATCCCAACCAGCGCTTGCCCGACGGCATCACGCCGCAGGAAATGCTCGGTGCCATCAGCACGCGCGCGCATGCGCTGGTTGACGAGCAGTACCGTGTATTCAACGATGTCATCGTTCCTGCTCTGGAGAAAGAGCGCGTGCGCTTCTTGCGGCGCTCCGAGTGGACCCAGGAACAGGATGCCTGGCTGCGTAAATATTTCAGTGATGAGTTGCTGCCGGTACTCTCGCCGATGGGCTTGGATCCGGCGCATCCGTTTCCGCGAATCCTCAACAAGTCGCTCAACTTCATCGTCTCGCTTTCCGGCAAGGATGCGTTTGGCCGCAACACGGCATTTGCGGTTGTGCAGGCTCCACGCGCATTGCCACGTTTGATTCAGATTCCGCGTGAAGTTTCGGGCACCGGCCCGCACGATTTTGTTTTCCTTTCTTCAGTCATTCACGCCTACGTTGATGACCTGTTTCCAGGCATGGAAGCCAGCGGCTGCTATCAGTTCCGCGTAACGCGCAACTCTGATCTGCTGGTCGATGAAGAAGAAGCCGAGGATCTGATTGCTGCGCTTGAAGGCGAGTTGTCGCAGCGCCAGTGGGGCGACACCGTTCGCCTCGAAGTCGCGCACAATTGTCCTGAGCAGATGTCGCAATACCTGATGGATGTCTTGCAGCTCACGCCTGCGGACGTGTACCAGGTCAATGGCCCAGTGAACCTGATGCGCCTGATGGCGATCCCGGATCTGGTAGACCGCCCTGATCTCAAGTATCCGGCGTTCACGCCGCGTATTCCGAAGGCTTTTGCCAGCGGCGATATTTTTGCCGCCGTGCGCGAGCGCGATGTGTTGCTGCAGCACCCCTACGATTCATTCATGCCGGTTGTTGAGTTCCTGCGGCAGGCGGCCAAAGATCCCAAGGTGTTGGCGGTCAAGCAGACGCTGTATCGCACCGGCGCAAAATCATTGGTGGTCGATGCGCTGATTGAAGCGGCGCGCGCAGGCAAGGAAGTCACCGTGGTGGTGGAGTTGCGTGCCCGTTTTGATGAAGCCGACAACATTGATCTTGCCGAAAAACTGCAGGACGTCGGCGCCCACGTTGTATATGGCGTAGTGGGTTACAAGACGCACGCCAAGATGTGCCTGGTGGTTCGCCGTGAAGAAACGGGACTGAAGCACTACGCGCATCTGGGTACGGGCAACTACCATCCGCGTACCGCGCGCATGTATACCGATTACGGCCTTTTCACTGCCGATGCCGCGATCTGCAAGGACGTGCACGCCGTGTTCTTGCAGCTCACCAGCTTGGGCAAGGTCAGCAAGCTCAAGCATCTCCTGCAATCGCCATTTACGCTGGCCAAAGGCATGCACGCCAAAATTGAACGTGAGGCCGAGCATGCGAAGAAGGGTAAGCCTGGGCGCATCATTGCCAAGATGAATGGTCTGGTTGAGCCGGAAATTATTCAGACCCTCTACAAGGCTTCTCAGGCCGGGGTGCAGATCGATCTGATCGTGCGTGGCATGTGCGCCTTGCGTCCAGGGGTGAAGGGCTTGTCCGAGAACATTCGTGTGCGCTCCATCGTCGGTCGATTCCTCGAGCACCAGCGCGTGCTGTATTTCCAGAACGGTGAAGAGCCGGAAGTATTTCTTTCCAGCGCAGACTGGATGGAGCGCAACCTGTTCCGTCGTGTCGAAGTGGCTTTCCCTGTGCTCGACAAGAAGCATCGCGAACGCATCATCGATCAACTGCAGGCATACCTGAAAGACACCGCGCAGAGCTGGTTCCTGCATGCGGATGGCGTGTATCAGCGCGCCGAGAAGCCTGTTGGCAAAGGCGTGCAGGATCGCCTGCTGGACGAAGCCTGATCGCGCGAATCTCGCCGGCTGCTGCTGAAAAATCATTAGGGCCAGCATGAACGTGCCGGCCCTTTTTCGTTGACTTACATGAGAATGATTATTAATATCCTCGTCTCAATAAAGAAGTAGTTAAGTGACCCAGTTGTTTGGTAGGCCACTTTAAGTCAATGAATAAAGGGACTTTTAGTGAAGAAGATGCTTGGCTTGGCCTGCCTGATGCTGTCTGCCGCCGTGACCCATTCTGCCTCGGTCTGGGCGGCTCCCGCTGCCGGCTGCAAGGCCGGTGAAAACCCCTTCGACTGCGACCGTCGCGCGATCCTGGCCATGGCCGGTGAGTACCGCGTCGGGTTTGCTTTTGATGAAGTGACCTCGCTCCGCCCCGGTTATGAAATCAAGAAGCCCCTGCGCTCCGGCGCCGAGGAGTGGGTTGAAGTCATCGAAGACAGCGGCACCCACATTGCCTTGCAGCACACGCTGGTTACACCGGAAGGCGAAGTGGTGAAGCATTGGCGACAGGATTGGGACTATCAGCCCACTGTGACCTGGCGCTACATCGGCAACGAAACCTGGGAGCGTCGCGCGGTCAGCGAATCCGAGCGCAAGCAAGCCTGGGTACAGACGGTCTGGCAGGTGGATGACTCGCCACGCTATTCCGGCATCGGTCAATGGATTCACGACGGCAATAACAGCATCTGGACGTCGGATACGACCTGGCGTCCGTTGCCCCGTCGTGAGTCCACCACGCGCAACGACTATGACGTGATGGTCGGCATCAACCGCCACGAGATTGCCGCGGATGGTTGGACGCATCTGCAAGACAACCTGAAGCTGGATACCAAGGCCGCGCCGGATCAGAAATACATCACGCGTGAGTTCGGCGCCAACCGCTACGTCAAGGTTAAAGACTACGATTTCAAGCCTGGACGCGAGTACTGGGCCAGGACCAAGGACTTCTGGGCGCAGGTGCGTATCGCTTGGGCAGAGCGCTTCGCCAGGGCCGGGCGCATCACCGTCAGGAAAGAAGTCGACGGCTCCAGGATGTCGAACGAGATGTTTGAGGCTGCCGAAAAAACGACGCCACGTGATGCCGTCACGCTCAAGGCTCGCGCGGATGCCATTCTTGATCGCTACCTGATCTCGCAGCCGCTGAACAAGTGAAGTTCAGACATGCGCGTCAAACTCATCTCGCATTGCGCTCGAGGCGCAGCGCTGCTGACCGTGCTCGCGATGCCGGTGGCTCCTGTGTATGCGCAGGAGATTGCGGTAGCACCCACCGAACTCGAAACAGTGGTAGTGACGGGTACGCGAACCGAAAAGCTGCTCGACGAATCGCCAATCCGGATCGAAGTGGTGACGCAGGAGGAAATCCAGCGCACCAACGCCAGGACGCTGAAGGAAGCTCTTGAAAATGTTCCCGGGCTGCAACTGCGCGAGATTCATGGCAAGTCTGGCTACGAAGTATCGCTGCAAGGCTTGACCAGCGACCAGGTGCTGGTTTTGGTGGATGGCTTGCCGGTGTCGGCAAGCACCGGTTCTACCGTGGATCTGAGCCAATACACCTTGGCCACTGTTGATCACATCGAAGTGGTCAAGGGTGCTGCATCGGCGCAGTACGGTAGTTCGGCCATGGGCGGTGTGATCAACGTCATCACGCGTCGCATCGAGCAAAAATTTTCTGGTGAAGCGTCGGCTGACGTCGGTAGCTATGGCAAGGAAAATGTCACCGGCAAGAATTTTGACGTGGGCAGTTCGCATGCACAGCTACGTGCGGAAGGCGGCACCGAAACGCTGCGCCTGCGCGCGAGCGGAGACTTCATCAACGATCGCGGTTTCGCGATTGATCCTTCCAGCTTCACCAGGCAGGGCGACGCGATGCTGCGCAAGCAGTATGCCTTGCGTACTGACTGGCTGCCGGCAAAAGCTGGAGAGTTTTGGGCAGAGGCCAACCGGTATGCCGAAGATGATACCCAGCGATACCAGGTCTTCGCGCCACCCAACTATGTGCCGCAGAAAAAAACCGAGGCCATTACCCGCAATCGCTACGCGGGTGGTGGGCAGTGGCGTTGGCAAAGTGGCTTGCGATTCCAGCTCAAGGGGCTGGATGAACATTACGCCAGCCACTCGCAGGAACGATCCAATGGTGCGCTGCTCGGCGATCGCTATTCATCACAGGCCACCAGCCATGTGACGTCGCAGGTCGATTTGCCATCGTGGTACAGCCAGCTCTGGCAGTTTGGTATCGACTGGCATCGCGAAACCCTGGCGCAGACCAGCAATGGCGTATCCGAATTGACGGGCAATGGCAGCACCTCACGCGCGAGCCGTGAAGTGTTTGCGCAGAACGATGTGATGTTCGATGAAACCTGGGAGTTGCTCATCGGCGCGCGCTATCAGGATGACTCCGACTTTGGCGGCCATGCGGCTCCCAAGGCCAGCCTGCGCGCGCATCTTCTGCGCGATGGCTCATGGGATGGAACATTGCGTGCAAGCGTCGGCCAAGGCTATCGCGTCCCCAACCTGAAGGAACGCCACTACCTGTTTGACCACAGCTCGCTGGGTTACATGGTGATCGGCAATCCGGATCTGAAGCCGGAATCGTCGAACAGCTGGCAACTCGGCGGCACCCTGTCCTGGCACGAACACGTCAGCGCTGACGTCAATTTCTTCCTGAATAACGTGCGTGACCTGATCCAGACTGACATGAGCAATGTGCAGGTCGTCAACGGCGTTTCGATTTATACCTATCGCAATGTTTCACGTGCCCGCACTGGCGGCGTTGAAACCGCCCTGCGCTGGCGCGCGACGGATGCGTTAACCCTATCGACGGCCTACACCTTCACCGATACGCGCGACTACGCCACCGGTGGCGAGTTGACCTATCGCCCCAAAGGCATCGCGCGCCTGAGCGCGGATTGGGTTCTGCCAACGGCCACCACGCTCACCCTGCGCTGCCGCTACCAGAGCAGCGAATTGACGGACAGCGCCAGCGGCGCCCGTTCACCGGCATGGACCACGGTGGATGTTGCCGTGAGTCAGGACATCGGACACGGCTTCGGCGCATTTGCCGGTGTCGATAATTTATCGAATCGCCAGCGCGATTTTTCGGACAGCGCGGATTTCGGGCCCATCAGCGGACGTTACTTTTACCTCGGCGCGCGTTACGGCTGGGGCGTGACGAAGCACTAAGTTTATAGACGGAGATTTATATGTTGATCCCAAAAAGAACCTTGGCACTGTCCAGTGCATTCATGGCGCTGGTGCTGACGGCCTGCGGTGGCGGTGGTGATAGCGGTACGTCAGCAGTGGAAGCGTCGAAATTTACGAAAAGCGCAACGTGGACATTTCAATTGCCGGCAGCTGGAAATTCTCTGTGCTTTGATTTCGACAACAATCTGCAAACCGTGGATTGCACGGGTACCGCTTGGGATATCAAGGCGGTCAGCGGCGGGCGTTCGGTGACATTTGCGACCAATAGCGGCGGCAGTGGCTCAGGAACGGGCGCGGCGCTGTTTGGCCTGATGGCTTGGGATTATTTGCAGCAGTGGAAAAGCGCAACAGTGGCGCCAGATGATGCTTCAAAAACAAACCTGAGTGCCCAATATACTGCGGATAGCTCCAGCAATATCATTTCCCAGAAGTCATGGTATGCCTATGGCCTGAAGGGTGACGGCGATCATTTGTTGTATCCGAATTATCGCGTTTACCTGGTGACGAGAAACAGCGCTGATGCAACGGCAGTCAGCACGGGTACGGCACCTGTCTTCGCATTCCAGGTTATTGGCTACTATGGCGGCGCGGGTGGAACAACCTCTGGTTATCCCAAGATCCGCTGGATTGATCGCCAGACCCCAGGGGATGTTCGCACGCAACAAATCAATGCAGTTGATTCCACGGTTTGGACGTACTTCGACCTGAAGAATGGCGCTGTTGTCAGCTTGAGTGACGCGGATGCCGCCAATTCGGGAGCCTGGGATATCGCTTTCCGTCGCGACAAAATCAAGTTCAATGGCGGCATATCAGGTACTGGCAAGGTGGCCGGCTTCCTGGGCAAGACGCCGAGTGGCTTTTATGACGCCGATGGAAATCCCGTCAAATCGCAATTCACGGATAGCAACAACGAAGCCAATACCCTGGCTGATCTGAACGCTGCGGATATGCAGGCTCCGGCAAGCGCCAGCGCATGGGTAAAGGACAGCAACAGTTCCTTGTTGAGCCCGGCGTATACCGGCACCTATCCGGGCGATCTTGATTACGGCTGGTTTATCTATCACCCAAGCAAGGGTGCGACGGCAAATGAACCCGCCAACCGTGTTAGCGCCAACGAAGCAAAGGGTGCATTGATTCGCTCAGGCACTGGCAACAGCTACGCCCGTGCGCATTTGACCAGCATCGTCTATGCAGACCCAAGCAGCGCGACCAGCCAGCAGACCTGGACCCTCAAGTTTGACGTTCAACCAGCCACCTCCTCTCCATGATGTGGCGCACATTGCAACGCTGGAGCCGCAGGACTCCAGCGTTGCTCTTTTATGTGCAGCAGGGAAGCGTTAACGAACGACGATGTTCTGCGCTGATTTCACAATCGCAGCAGGATCAACCTTTCCGGGAACGGCAAGTCCGCGTTGAACCGCGGGACGTTCCCACATGCGACCCATCCAGTCTTTCAGGTGAGGCAGGCCTTCCACCTCAACGCCAGCCCAAGCGTGGATCTTGATCCAGGGATAGGTCGCGATATCGGCGATGGAATATTCATCGCAGAGAAATTCACGGCCTTCCAGCCGTGCGTTGAGCACTTCGTAGAGTCGGCGCGTTTCTTTCTGGTAACGATCGATGCCCGGCTGATATTTTTCCGGCCAATAGCGGAAGAACACATTGGCCTGTCCTTGCATGGGGCCGATGCCACCCATCTGAAACATGACCCATTGAATGACAGTTGAGCGGCCTTTGACGTCAGCCGGGAAAAGCTTGCCGTACTTTTCAGCGAGATAAATCAGGATCGCGCCGGATTCAAACACGGCGAAGTCGCCGTTCTCATGATCCACAATCGTCGGAATGCGACCATTGGGATTCAGCTTGACGTAATCGGGTTTCTTTTGTTCGCCGCTGCCGATGTTCACCGGCTGCACCTGATATGGCACACCAAGCTCTTCCAGCATGATGGATGCTTTATGGCCATTGGGTGTGGGAGCAGTGAAAAGCGTGATCATGTGGGTTCCTTGGAAATCAGCTGAGTGCGCGATCCGGATAGTCCGTGAAGATTCCGTCGACGCCCATGGCCTTCATGCGGGCGATTTCATCGGGATGGTTCACGGTATAAACAAAAACCTTGATGTTGCGTGAGTGGGCATCGGCAATGAGGCGTTCATCAACAAACTCATCCGAGATATTCAGTGAACTGGCGCCAAGCTCTGCCGCGCAGCCTGCCCAATCGAGCGGCACGCCGCAGAGTAAAACACCAATCGGAATTTCTGGCGCGAGATCGTGGAATTCATAAAGCTCGGGCAGGTGGAATGATGACACCTGCAGCTTGTCGAGCGGCCAGCCTTGCTCGACGGCTTCGCGTAGTACGCGTGCGACTTCGGCACCCGTGCCGCCCCAGGTCTTGAGCTCGACATTCACGCCAATGCGCTGATCGATCAAAGCCAACGCTTCTTGCAGTGTGGGGATCTGTTGACCCTTGCCCGCATCCAGTGCGCGTAGCTGTGCGAAAGTGAATTCGTCGAGTCGGCCCTTGCCATTGGTGGTGCGCTCAAGGCGCAGATCATGCATGAGCAGCAACTCGCCATCCTGGAGTTGCACGTCAAACTCCACCCAATGTGCGCCCATGCACATTGCGGTATCGAAACCGAGTAGCGTGTTTTCTGGTGCATGACCGCGTGCGCCGCGATGGCCGATGACCGTGAATTCTCGTGAGGGGTTATCCGATTTCATCGCGCACCTCCAGAGCTGTTTTTGTTTTCCTCCCCTGCTGGCAGGAGAGGGGGCAGAATTTTTATGGCACCGTCAGGATCTTGAGGCTGTTGGTGCCGCCGGCCTGGCCATCGAAGTCGCCCTTGGTGACCAGCACGCGCTCGCCGGATTTGAGCGAGGCACAGGCAGCGAGCGTGGTGATGGCTTCTTCCGAAGGCTTGATCGAGTCCTTCGGTGAAAACGCAACCGGGAACACACCGCGACACAGTGACATCTTGCGGCGGGTGCGCTCGTGCTGGGTCATGGCGTAAATCGGAATGCGGGTGCCGCTGCGTGACATCAGCAGCGCGGTATTGCCGGATTCGGTCAGGGCCAGAATGGCCTGGGCCTGCATGTGGCGGGCCGTCCACGCAGTGGCCATGGCGATGGCTTCGTCGGTGTGCGCGAAGTGCGTATCGAAGCTCTGTGAGTCGCGGCGGTAGTGGCTTTCGGCATTGGACTCCGCGCCGATGCAAACACGCGCCATTGCTTCAACGGTCTTGATTGGGTATTTGCCTGCCGCGGTTTCTGCGGACAGCATCACCGCATCGGTGCCATCCATGACGGCGTTGGCGACGTCGAGCACTTCCGCGCGCGTCGGGATCGGGCTGCTGATCATCGACTCCATCATCTGCGTGGCGGTGATCACCAGGCGATTCTGTTCGCGCGAGACGGCGATGATGCGCTTCTGCCAGCCCGGCAATTCAGCGTCACCAATTTCAACGCCAAGATCGCCGCGCGCCACCATGACGACATCCGAGGCCTTCACAATGGATTCAAGGTTGGGCAGGGCTTCGGCGCGTTCAATCTTGGAGATGAGCAACTGTGAGCCGCCAGCCTCTTTCACCAGTTTGCGCGCTTCTTCCATGTCGGCGGCAGAGCGGGGGAAGGATACGGCGATGAAGTCGACATCGAGTGCCACGGCCGTGCGCAGGTCTTCCTTGTCCTTGTCGGTGAGCGCGGCCGCGGAAAGGCCGCCGCCCTGCTTGTTGATGCCCTTGCGGTTGGACAGCACGCCACCCACCTGCACGGTGCAGATGATGCGCGTGCCTTCAATCCTGTCGACCTGCATGGTGATCGCGCCGTCGTTGAGCAGCAGCACGTCGCCGGCGACCACATCCTGCGGCAGATCTTCGTAGGCACAGCCGACCACGCTGATGTCGCCAGCATTGGTGCCCAGTGCGGTATCCAGGGTGAAAGTCTGGCCTTCCTGCAGGTCAACCGGGCCATTGGCAAAGCTTTCAATGCGAATCTTTGGACCTTGCAGGTCAGCCAGAATGCCGATATCGCGCTTCAGCGCGGCGGCGGCTTCACGCACGGCGAGGGCACGGCGCTGGTGATCCTCGGCCTTGCCATGGGAAAAATTGAGTCGGACGACATCAACGCCAGCGGCAATCAGGCGTTTCAGGACTTCGGGGCTGTCGGTGGCGGGGCCAAGGGTGGCAACGATTTTGGTACGGCGGCGCATTGCGTGTTTCTCCAGATAGAATTAGCTTACTACCGTGCGGCGGTGTCGTGTTGATTCCTGTCCAAAACTTTTTTCAATTTGAGGTTGGCTGATGCTCAATCAGGCGAAATGGATCCTGCTGGTGAGTGCATTGGGACTGCCGTTTGCCGCGCTTGCAGCGCCGGCGAGTAAAAAAGCACCAGAGGTCAGTGATCCGGCAGATCAAATGACTTACGCCGGCATTGGCTTTGCCCGGGTGTCGGCCGGGGTTGATCATGTTGATGACGCGACCAATCTCACCGGCGTGATCGGCGTGCATCCCAAAGGCGTGAATTGGGCGGCGGCAGAGCTGGAATTGGGGACGACGATTGTGTCAGGCAATGTCAGCACCGGCGCGGATCGTCATTTCAGCCTCCGGCAAGGCGCGGTGTTTGGCGTGTTGCGTTCGCCCGGCATTGTGTATGGCATGGGCCGTATCGGCTATCAGTACATGAGTACCGGGCTAAGTGAGCTCAGCGGCAAGCACAGTGGAACGGCCTGGAGTCTGGGGGGCGGTTGGCGTTTCAGGCCCCAGAGCGCGGCAGGGGCAGAGCTGCTCTACACGCGGGCATCCGATGGGATTCATTACTGGGGCGTGAGGCTGAACTACGGTTTCGGCGCCAGTAAAAAAGAGGATCAGAAGTCTGATCGCTATTTGGATCACTAGTGATCCAAATCAAAAGCAAGCTAGACCATTCATTCAAGATCATTAAAAGAAAAGATTAGCCATGACAATTTTGGGAACGCCGCTCAGCGGCAATGCTGTTCGCATGTTGATGCTGGGTAGCGGTGAGTTGGGCAAGGAAGTCGTCATTGAAGCGCAACGCTATGGCGTTGAGTGCATTGCGGTGGATCGCTATGCCAACGCACCCGCAATGCAGGTGGCGCACCGCTGCCATGTGATCAACATGCTCGACGGCGCGGAAATCCGCCGTGTGATCGAACTCGAAAAGCCGCACTACATCGTGCCCGAGATCGAGGCGATTCATACGCCGACGCTGATCGAGCTGGAAAAACAGGGCTACACCGTGATCCCGACGGCGCTGGCGGCGCGCCTGACGATGGATCGCGAAGGTATCCGCCGTTTGGCGGCCGAGACATTGAAGCTGCCGACCTCGCCCTATCGCTTCGCCGATAACGAAGCGGACTTCCGCGAGGCCGTGAAAGCCATCGGCATTCCCTGCGTGGTGAAGCCGGTCATGTCCTCATCCGGCAAGGGCCAGAGCACCATCAAATCAGAGGCCGATGTCGCCCACGCCTGGGAATATGCCCAGCAGGGCGGGCGCGCCGGCGCGGGCCGCGTGATTGTCGAGGGCTTTGTGCCTTTCGATTACGAAATCACCTTGCTGACCGTGCGCCATGTCGAGGGCACGAGTTTCTGCGCGCCGATCGGTCATCTGCAGATCGATGGCGACTACCGCGAGTCCTGGCAGCCGCAACCCATGTCCGCCAGTGTCCTGCGCAAATCCGAAGAGATTGCCGAGAAAATCACCAGCGCCCTAGGTGGTCGCGGCCTGTTCGGTGTGGAGCTGTTTGTCCGTGGTGAAGACGTCATTTTCAGTGAAGTCTCGCCGCGCCCGCACGACACCGGCCTAGTCACCCTCATTTCGCAGGATTTGTCCGAGTTTGCGCTGCATGTGCGCGCGATTCTTGGCCTCCCCATCCCCAGTATCCGCCAGCGTGGCGCGGCGGCATCCAGTGCCATCCTGTTGGAAGGCGATCGCAAAGCCCCGATTTTTACGGGCGCCGCGCAGGCCCTGATCGAGCCGGACACGCAGTTGCGCCTGTTCGGCAAGCCTGAAATCGTAGGAAAACGCCGTATGGGCGTGGCCCTGGCGCTGGGCGATACTATTGAAGAGGCTCGCGCCAAGGCACGGCAGGCGGGTGCGGCTGTCAGTGTTTCCTAACCACTGAGCAAGCTTGTCTATACTGGGGCAATCTTCGGGGTCGGCGATATCGGGGTGGGGTGATGCAGAAAAAAATTATCCTGTTTGAGTTGAACGAGGTTCCACTCAAGATCATCAGGTTCTTTATCAAGGCGCGCCCTCATTCGGCCTTGGCAAAAATCTTTCCGCACTCCACCCAATACGAGACCTATACCGAGGATGGCGGACACCTGTCGCCTTGGGTGACCTGGCCCACGCTGCATCGTGGCGTGACCAATCACCAGCATGGCATCAGCGATTTCGGCCAGCCGCTGCAGGAAGTCGATCAGCAGTTCCCCCCGGTCTGGAAAATTCTTGCCGACAACGGTGTGCGCACTGGCGTTGGCGGCTCCCTGCATTCCTATGTGCCGGGGCAGTCGTTTGAAAAATACGCGTTTTACATTCCCGATATTTTTGCCAAGGAGCCGACCTGCTGGCCCAAGCATCTGGAAAGCTTCCAGGCTTTTTGCCTGGGCATGGCGCGCGAGTCGGCCAAGAATGTCTCGAACAAGGTGCCGATGGCGCAGGCGCTGGACATGATGCGCAATATGCGCGGGATCGGGCTGCGGGCCAGCACGCTGGCAAGCATTGCCGGGCAGTTGTTTGAAGAGCGCTTGCAACCCTGGAAGCTGGTGCGTCGCCGCACCTATCAATCGGTGTTGGCATTCGATGCTTTTTTAAAGCAGCTACAAGTCACCAAGCCGGATTTCTCGACGTTCTTCACCAATCATGTGGCGTCGTCGATGCATCGTTATTGGCAGGCGTCTTTCCCCGAAGACTACAGCGAAGTCACCTTCGACGAGGAATGGCTGCAGACCTATCACGGCGAAATCATTTACGCGATGCACAAGGCCGATCTGATGCTCGCCAAGCTGGTGGAATTCGTCGATGCCAATGACGGCTATAGCTTGGTGATTGCGTCCAGCATGGGCCAGCACGCGGTTGAAAGCCGGCCTACCGAAACCCTGCTGTACGTGACCGAGCCCGAGCGCTTCATGCAGGCCATGGGCATGCAACGCGAGGCCTGGGAACTGCGCCCGGCGATGTTTCCGCAGCTCAACGTGCGCATTGCCGACGAGCAGCAGCGGGCCAATTTTGAGCGCAAGGCCAGAACAATCCAGGTCAACGGCGTCGCCTTGAACATGCGCGCGGCCTCGGATGGCTTTTTCAGTCTCAACTTTGGTCAGGAAAACATTACCGATTTCGTGGTGAGTATTGATGGAAAAGAGCAGGTTTCAACGGAAATCGGCATTAATAACGTCGTTATTCAAGATAAGGTCGGCGTGACGGCCTACCATATCCCGCAGGGATCGATGCTGATCTACGACGGAAAAGCCCCCACGGCGTCCGGCGTCAGCCAGATTTCCACCTGCGATATCTGCCCGACCATTTTGCAAAATTACGGCGTCAAAGCCCCAGCTTATATGAACAAGCCAACTGCACTATTTGCCTGATTTTGTTGGGTTAGTCTGGAATCCCCGGACCTTGCGCCAAAAGTGTCTGCAATAAAAGTGTCAACGCCACGCCCCTATCGCGGCTGAGGCGTTGCGCGTAAACTACGCGACCTTTTTTTGCTGCGCCGCATCATTCCCCATGATTCAGAATCTCCGCAACATCGCCATCATCGCCCACGTTGACCACGGCAAGACGACCCTGGTGGACAAGCTCCTGCGCCAGTCGCAGACCCTCGACTCGCGCGAAAACCTCGGCGAACGCATCATGGACTCCAACGATCTGGAGCGTGAACGCGGCATTACGATTCTGGCCAAGAACACGGCCATCAAGTGGCTGGACAAGCGCACCAACACCGAATTCCGCATCAACATCGTCGACACCCCGGGACACGCCGACTTCGGCGGCGAAGTGGAACGCGTGCTGTCGATGGTGGACTGCGTATGCTTGCTCGTTGACGCGCAGGACGGCCCGATGCCGCAAACGCGCTTCGTGACGCAGAAGGCCTTCAACATGGGCCTCAACCCGATCGTTGTTGTGAACAAGATTGACCGCCCGGGTGCTCGCGCACACTGGGTGCAGGACCAGGTGTTCGACCTGTTCGACAAGCTCGGCGCGACCGACCAGCAGCTCGACTTCACCACCGTCTACGCCTCGGCACTCGGCGGCTACGCCGGTGACAATCCGGACATCCGCGAAGGTGACATGGACTTCCTGTTCCAGACCATCGTCGACAAGGTTGCTCCGCCGGATCTCGACGTGGATGGTCCGTTCCAGATGCAGATCACCTCGCTGGCCTACTCCAGCTACGTCGGCGTGATCGGCACCGGCCGCGTCAGCCGCGGCAAGATCAAGCCCAACACGCCGGTAAGCGTGGTGGGTCGCGATGGCAAGGTTCGCACCGGTCGCGTGTTGCAGGTGCTCGGCTTCATGGGCCTGGACAAGCACGAAGTTCCGGAAGCCACTGCTGGCGACATCATCGCCATCACCGGCATCGAAGAACTCGGCATTTCCGAAACCGTCTGCGATGCCAAGTCGCCGGAAGCGCTGCCGACGCTGGTGGTCGACGAGCCGACCATGACCATGATCTTCGAGGTCAACAAGTCACCCTTCGCAGGTAAAGAAGGCAAGTTCGTGACCTCGCGTCAGATCGGCGACCGCCTCACCAAGGAACTCAAGACCAACGTTGCGCTGCGCGTTGAGCAGGGCGAGTCGCCTGACCAGTTCCGCGTCTCCGGCCGTGGTTTGCTGCACCTTTCGGTGCTGCTCGAAAACATGCGCCGCGAAGGCTACGAAATCGCCGTGGCACGTCCGCAGGTCATCACCAAGGAAGTCGACGGTGTCGTCAACGAACCTTATGAAACGCTGGTGGCTGACGTTGAAGAACAGCACCAGGGCTCGGTGATCCAGGGCCTCGCCGAACGTGGCGGCAAGATGCAGAACATGGTTCCGGATGGCCGCGGTCGCGTCCGCCTGGAATACATGATCAGTTCGCGTGGCCTGATCGGCTTCCGCACCGATTTCATCAACAACACCGGCGGCACCGGCCTGCTGTTCCACAACTTCGATCATTATGGTCCGTTGACGGAAGGCAAGAACATCGGCCAGCGCTACAACGGCGTGATGATCTCCAACGACCAGGGCAAGGTTCCGGCCTACGCACTGTTTGGTTTGCAGGAACGCGGCAAGATGATCTCGGGTACGGGTGATGAAGTGTACGAAGGCCAGGTCGTCGGCATTCATGCACGCGAGAATGATCTCGTCGTCAACGTGCTGCGTGAAAAGAAACTGACCAACATGCGCGCTTCGGGTTCGGATGAAAACATCATCCTGACCCCGCCAATCCGCTTCTCGCTGGAACAGGCGCTGGAATTCATCAACAGCGACGAACTCGTTGAGTTGACTCCGCAGTCGATCCGCGTGCGCAAGAAGTTCCTCAAGGAAAGCGACCGCAAGCGTTCGGGCAATGACGGCTAATTGAAGCTGTGTTTTGAAAAGGGCCGCGAAAGCGGCCCTTTTTTATGTACAGGATGTACGGTATGTCGGCGGGCGCATGGATGCGCAGGAGCCGACAGCTGTACAGGATGCGCGGTATGCCACGGGTGCAGGGATGCGCAGGAGCCGACAGCTGTACAGGATGCACGGTATGTCGCCGGGCGCAAGGATGCGCAGGAGTGGCAGCGCGGTGAATCAGAATCGCCAGCGCAAGGCCAGCTGCAAGGCCAGTTTTTGCGGAGCACCCTCATCGAGCGAATTGCGCCAGTAGGCATACTGAACGCTGCATTGCGCGTCACCGGGAATATTCAGCAGCGGACTGAGATTCAGGATCAGCTGCGGTGCAACGCCGATCCGGTTACGCAGCCCGTCACGGCCGCGCGCATAGTCGACGAACCCGCCGATGGACCAGTTCTGATGTCCGGCATTGGCCGCAATCGGCAGGCCAGTGGGTTGCAGCCTCCAGCGGTAGCCGGGACGTTGCGCATTGGGGCGCACGTAGAGGTTGAAGTGGAATTGACCCGCTTCCGGCAGGTTCGCAAACACGCCCAGTCCATAGCGGATGGATTCCCAATCAGCGCGGGTATCAAAGCTCGCGGAGAGAAGAATCTTGCGGGTTTCTCCGGCATCAGCATTCTGTCGACGCAGGAATTCGCCGATGCTGATCTGTGCAATCGGACCAGGAGTGCCAAAGAGTGCGGCGGATGGCAGTGCGTTGTAGAGCAGGTAGTCGCGATAGTGCCAGTTTGGTAGCGATGAGGGTTTTGTCTCGACGATATTGGCGTCCTCGGCTTCATCAGGTGACCTGGCGTTGCACGTGAGCGCGGCGACCAGCAGTGGGCAGGCGGTAAAAAAGCGCCACTGCAAAATTGCATTGCGGATTTCGTCGCTGACCATTGCCGCCTCCATGCACACTCAAGCTTCTGAGTCACAGCATGCGCGTGCTGGCGAGGAGTGGCGTTCCGTCGGGAGACGGACTTGCTGCCGTCCGTCTGGCCTCTGGATTGCTATCGATCTTTGCGATTGGGGCTAACGATCATCCGGCTTGCCAATTGTTTTAAAAGATTAAATATTTTAATAAAATTTAATTTATTAAAATTATCCAAAATCATGAAACGACTGCGATACGAACGATCTTGAGTCGATATTTGCCGCGAAGTTTTTTGGCGAATTGCTCGGCTTCCTTCTTGGTCGCAAATTCACCGAAGGTCACGCTGAAGGGTTGTGGCGCTTTGCCGGTTTCGCGGACGGTTGTGCGGAGCGTTCTCTTGGCAAGCTTGTAAGCGGTATCTTCCGCCGCTGCGCGGCTGCGGGCGGTTGCGAGAACGATCACCCAATGTGGTGGATTGCGGCTCACAATCTTGTGCGGGACGACTGCTGCGGCAGGAGCAGGCGCGGGGGATTTGGTGAGCACGGGCGCGGGCGTGGAGGCTGGTTCTGGCGCCGGCGCCTTCAGCGTGATTTCCGCGCGAGCCGGCGCTGCCTCGCTGGCAGACATCACCGAGGGCCTTGTCGGAGTGACCGGGTTTTGCTCGGCGCTCAGCAAACGGTCTCTGAACTCAGTCTCGCCACCCGGCAGGAATCTCGGGGGAGCGTCACCGCGGCGCTGCAGGCAGTCTCCCGCAAAGTCGAGTCGCTGCTCACCTGTATTGCTGGTGATTTCAAGGGCGCCCTGATGCAGGCAGACGGTTTCACTTTCGCCATCAATATAGGCCCACAGGTCGGCGCCAAGCGCGCGAACCTGGAATGGCCCGACGTTGAGGCGATAGTCCTTCGGGACCGTGTTATGGGCGGGGTAAGCTTCCAGCGTCAGTTCACCGCGCAGCAGTTGCGCGCGCAGCACTTCACCGCGGCCATGGCTGGAAGGGGATGCGCCGTCAATCAGCAACTGGCTGTTGCGGCCCAACGTGAGAACGCCGTCCTGGACAAAATGCAGGGTGACAGATGAGCGCCAGTCACCGGTCTTGATGACATCACCCTCCTTCAGCGGCTGGCGAGGCCCCAGCGCCGTGGCGCGGCCATCGCGAACAAGCTGTCCGTTCTGTACGACTTCGGCAACATTGAGAGGAAGTTCCGCCCAAGCGGGCAGGGTGACGGCGGCCAGCAGGCCGATCAGTATCGAATAGCGCATGGCGCATTATTTTGTATGGTCGCGCCTGCTGCAAGCCATGCTAGGATTCGCGCGCGGTCAGAGCCCATAACAACCGCTTCAACATGCCCGACGAGCAAGACTCACCTGATCCTTTTCCTGTTGATGCCGCCAATCGCAGCGCGGTGAACGCGCGCGGTTCTGTTTTATGACCGGCGCCTCAGCAATGTTCGTCGCAATCGAAAAGCATTTGAGCTGCGGCGCCCTCCGCTCACTCCCGCCCCCACGCTCGCGGACGTTGTCCGCTCACGGCGCCGTGTCGTGACCGGTATCGTTGTCGTCGATCAACGCTCCGACTGGCCGGTAGACATTCCCGGGGTCGATGTCGTCACCGCCTGGGACTACCTGACCCACGAAAGCCACACGCGCGCGCCGCGCACGACGCGCATTTACAACCTGTGCCGCTCGTTCAGCTATCAAAGCACTGGCTACTACGTCTCCCTGCTGGCGAGTGCACGTGGCCACAAGCCGCTGCCGGAAGTCACCACGATCCAGGATCTCAAGCTGGCGGAATCGCCATCGGTGCTCAACGATGAAATCGAAGAGCTGATCCAGCAAAGCCTCTCGCGTATCGGTTCGGCCGAATACGTAATGAACGTTTATTTCGGCGAGTCGTTGGCCATGCGCCACGAGCGTCTCGCGCGTGCGCTGTTCAATCTGTATCCAGCGCCGCTGTTGCAGGCCAAGTTTGTCTACCGTGACGATGAATGGCGTGTGGATGCGCTCGGTGCTATCGCCTTGGGCGAAGTGCCGCCTTCGCATCATGAGGTGCTGTACAAGGCGGCGCGCGAGTACTTCACGCGCAAGCGTTCGCCGCGAACCAAGAAGGAATCCGCCCGTTACGACCTGGCGATCCTGGTCAACGAAGACGAGCAAGAGCCACCATCCAATGCGCGTGCGCTCAAATTGTTCGAGAAGGCGGCGGAAGACCTGGGCTTTGAAGTCGAGTTCCTCGACAAGGGTGACTACGGCCACGTTGCCGAGTTTGATGGCCTGTTCATTCGTGAAACCACGGCGGTCAACCATCACACCTATCGCTTCGCGCGCCGCGCGGCACGCGAAGGCCTGGTCGTCGTCGATGATCCGGTCTCGATCCTGCGTGCCGCCAACAAGGTATTCCTGGCGCAGTTGATGGATCGCCATCGCATCCCGCAGCCGAAGACGCTGGTGATCCATCGTGGCAACGTCAGCCATGTGGCGCGCGAGTTGGGATTCCCTTGCGTGCTGAAGCAGCCGGATTCGCAATTCTCCAAAGGCGTGATCAAGGTCGAGACCGAAGCCGATCTCAAGCGCCAGACCCGCGAGATGCTTGAGCGCTCTGACCTGATCATCGCCCAATCCTTCGAGCCGACCGAATACGACTGGCGCGTCGGCGTTCTCGATGGCCAGCCGCTCTACGCCTGCCGCTACTACATGGCCAAGGAACACTGGCAGGTGGTGAAGCGCGGCAAGAACGGCGGCAAGCAGGAAGGCAAGCACGAGACGCTGGACGTCAAGGACGTGCCGCCGCAGGTGCTCAAGATCGCGGTTGATGCCGCGCGCGCAGTCGGCAATGGCCTGTATGGCGTCGACCTCAAGCAGTTCGGCAAGGTGGTGAAGGTGATCGAGGTCAACGACAACCCGAACATCGACTTCGGCGTTGAAGACCTGTTCCTCAAGGAAACGCTCTATCGCAAGGTGATGGAGTACTTCCTCAAGCGTCTCGAAGCGCGTACCAAGACGTGAACGCGATCAGGATTCGCCGCGGCGCTGCAAAAGACGCTGCAGCGATTCTGGAGATGGAAACGCATTTCCCCTCTGACCGGATGTCCGCGCGTTCCGTGCGGAATTTCCTGCGTGCGCCGAGCGCACATGTCTGGGTTGTTGAGGCTGCCAACGAGCTGGTGGGCTCGCTGGTGCTGCTGACGCGCAAAGGCGTGCACAGCGCGCGCATCTATTCGGTGATTGTGCTGCCGCAGATGCGTGGGCAAGGCCTGGCGGCCAAGCTGGTCGCCGACGCAGAAGCGCAAACCCGCAAGCTCGGCTTAAGTGCCGTCACGCTTGAGGTGCGCGACGACAATGCCGCGGCGCGCGCCCTGTATCGCAAGCTCGGATACGTCGAAGAAAAGTCGCTGCCTGCCTTCTACGACGATGGCAGCGATGGCTTGCGCCTTCGAAAGCTTCTGTAGGAGCGCCTTTTAGGCGCGATTGGCGCAATCGCGCCTAAAAGGCGCTCCTGCAAAAAATCAAAAGGGTTTGACCACGGCCAGGATCACCATCGTGATCAGGAAGAAGGCCGGGATTTCGTTGACGATCCGGTAATAGCGGCCGCTCTTGGTATTGGTCTTGGTGCGGAAGCGCTTCATCGGCGCAATCAGCCAGTGGTGATAGCCGACCAGCAGCAGCGCTAGCCCGAGCTTGGCGTGCACCCAGCCCATCTTCATATAGGCCATATTGCTCATCAGCATCAGCACCCCGCAGACCAGAGTGCCGAGCATGCCAATGCTCATGATCATGAACAGCTTGCGTTCCATCGTGACGAAACGCTGATGGCCGGCCTCATCGGTCACTTCCGTGTGGTACACGAAAAGGCGCGGCAGGTAGAACAGCCCGGCAAACCAGGTAACCATGAAGATGATGTGAAACGCCTTGATCCAGAGCACGGGAACCTTCCTTAAGCGGGGCGGGCGCATGACTAGAGCCCTTGGAAGGCCTATTATCGCGCCCTTGGCGGAGCCTGTTAACACTAATTTCACGCCTGCGGCGGAGAGCCGTTTGGTGCAGGGCAAGGAAGAGGGAGCGCCGCATAGTTGAACTATGCAAGCGACCGATGACGCCGCCATGCGTCAAACGGCTCCCGCCCCTTCGGGCTGCCGCCTCAAAAATCGCCATGCGTCGTTGCTCCTCTGTCGTTTAGAATGACTAAACCTCCTCCGTCGCGCCTAGCCTGGCGATTTTTGAGGGGGCAGCGCAGACGCGAAATTAGTGTTAACAGGCTCCAAGAAGTGGCAGAAAAAGAGATGATTAAGGTAGGCATCGTAGGCGGCACCGGATACACCGGCGCCGAACTGCTGCGGATTCTCGCGCAGCACTCTCAGGTTCAGGTGGAGGTTCTGACCTCGCGTCAGGAAGCCGGTCGTCGCGCGGATGCGCTGTACCCGTCTCTGCGTGGTCATACCGACCTCTGCTACAGCGCCCCCGACGTTGCCACCCTGAAGGCCTGCAATGTGGTGTTCTTTGCCACGCCGCACGGCACCGCCATGCAAATGGCGCCGGAATTGGTGGCTGCGGGCGTCAAGGTGGTGGACCTGTCCGCCGACTTCCGCCTCAAGGACACTGCGCAGTTCAAGCACTGGTACAAGATGGACCACAGCGCCACCGAGCTGCTGCGTGAGGCGGTCTATGGCCTGCCCGAGCTTCATCGTGACGAGATCCGCAAGGCGCGGGTCATCGGCAATCCCGGCTGCCACGCTACCGCCACCCAGCTAGCCTTGGCGCCGTTGCTGGCTGCGGACGTGATCGAAACCGATGGCATCATCGCCGACAGCAAGACCGGCATTTCCGGCGCGGGTCGCGAACTCAAGCTGGGCTCGATGTACAGCGAGACTGCTGACATGCTCAAGGCCTACGCGGTGACTGGCCATCGGCACCAGTCGGAAATCGATCAGGAACTGAGCGCGGTTGCCGGCGGCCCTGTGGGCGTGACTTTCGTGCCGCACCTGACGCCGATGATTCGTGGCATCCATGTCACTGCCTATGCGCGGCTGAAAGACCGTTCAGTCGATTTGCAGGCGCTGTTTGAAAACCGTTACCGCAACGAACCGTTCGTGGACGTATTGCCTGCGGGCGATCACCCGGAGACACGCTCGGTGCGCGGCGCCAATGTCTGCCGTATCGCCGTGCACAAGGCGCCGGACGGCAAGACCGCGGTGGTGCTGTCGGTGATCGACAATCTGGTGAAGGGCGCTTCCGGCCAGGCCGTGCAGTGCATGAACCTGATGTTTGGCCTTGATGAGACGCTGGGCCTGAAAGCGCCCCCGTTGATGCCGTAAGCGCGTGCCTGCAAAGCACCAAATCGTCATCCAGCAGCACCGCCCCTGGCGCAAAACGGCGCTGGTAACGGCGGCGGCAGCGGCTTTGGCGCTGGGTGGCTTTGGGCTGTACAGCTACACGCGCGCGCATACCGTTTCAGACTTTGCGCGCTCGCAATTGGAAGTGGAACAACTGCGCGATGAACGCCGTCAGCTCTCGCACGATCTGCGCGCGGCACTCAAGGAAGTATCGAGCCTGAAGGATCAGGTGGTTTACACCGAGCGTTCAGGCGAGATTGATACGCAGGCCTGCGACACCGTCAAGGGCTCCCTTGGGGGGCTGCAGAAAGAGGTGTCGGATCTGCGCGAACAGCTGGCGTTCTACCGCGGCATTGTCTCGCCGGACCTGGCTCGTGCCGGCGTGCGCGTTTATGACCTGAAATTGACTCCCGGGGCCAAACCCAACGCATTTCACTATGAATTGGCACTGATTCAGTCCGTGCGCCATGACCGGCGCATCGGCGGCAGCATCAATCTGCTGCTGGAAGGCATGAAAAACGGCGTCAGGCAAACCCTGCGCTGGGAAGACCTGGTCACTGGGGATGCCAAAAATCTGCTATTTTCTTTCAAGTACTTTGAAGAATTCTCCGGTGATTTGAGTCTGCCTGAAGGATTCAAGCCGATACGGGTCACCGCAAGGCTGGTAACTGATGTGGAAGGAGCCCCGCCAGTTGAAGATCAATTCGACTGGAACAAAATCGTTTTGAGACGAGAGTAAGGATCACATGAGCAAACTATTTGGAAGCAGCCCTGCCAAGGCAGGCGGCAGTGTCGACACCCTGATTGGCCGTCAGACCGAAATCCTCGGTGACGTGCGCTTCAGCGGTGGCCTGCACGTCGACGGCAAGATCAAGGGCAAGGTCGACGCCTCAGGTGACAAGACTTCTTCGCTTTCGATCAGTGAAACCGGCGCTATTGAAGGTGACGTCCGCGTCCCCAATATTGTGTTGAACGGCCAAGTGATTGGCGATGTGCATGCCCAGGGCAAGATCACCCTGGCGGCAAAGGCGCGTGTCGTAGGCAATGTCTACTACCGCATACTGGAAATGGAAGGCGGCGCGGCAGTGAACGGCCAGCTGGTGCATGAAGTGGGCGAGGGCAGCAGCCACTCGACGCTTTCGCAGCAGGTGTCCGGCGCTGACAACACGGATGAACTCCGTGAAGCACGTCGCTTGAAAGGGCTTTAAGTTAGCCCAGAGGTTGTGTCATGGATTTGAACGATACCCAGGCTCAGGCGCAGGAACTCCCGCCGGTCAATTTCACTGATTCGGCCGCGAATAAAGTGCGCGAGCTGTTGAGTGATGAAATCAACACCGAGCAGATGCTGCGCGTGTTCGTGACGGGTGGCGGCTGCTCGGGTTTCCAGTACGGCTTCAAGTTTGATGAGCAGACTGAAGATGATGACACCGTTGTCGTGAAGAACGGCGTGACCCTGTTGATCGACCCGATGAGTCTCCAATACCTGATGGGCGCCGATATTGATTACAAGGAATCGGTTGAAGGTTCGCAGTTCGTGATTCGCAATCCCAATGCGTCAACGACCTGTGGTTGCGGATCGTCGTTCTCGGTTTGATCGAGCAGAATCTTTATGAACGAAAAAGCGGCCTTCGGGCCGCTTTTTCGTTCAGGCCCGGAAAATACCGCCGAGGATGCTCGGTCTGCTGGCGCCCGTCACAGCGGGCAGGTTTCCAGGAAGATGGTTGATCGTGCGCATGGCGAGCCAGGCGAAAGCCGCTGCCTCGACCCAGCCGCTGGCCAGTCCGTAATCATCACTGGCGCTGACGGGTTTGCCGCTCAGGGCCGCGAGGCGTTGCATCAGGAAGCCATTCCTGGCGCCGCCACCGCAGACGATGATGCGTTTGCTGGCGCTGGCATACGCGCTGATCGCATCGATAATGCTGCGCGCGGTGAGCTCGCAAAGCGTGCGTTGCACATCCGCGGGCTGCAGTTGCGCGAATGCGGGGTAGCGTTGCTCGATCCAGTCGAGATGAAAGTCCCCGCGCCCCGTGCTTTTGGGCGGTGGCTGCGCGAAGTAAGGGTCTGCAAGCAGCACGTCCAGCAAGCCTTGATGCAGCGTGCCGCTGGCGCCAAAGTCACCATTGTTATCGAACGCCTGCCCCAAATGGCGCGCGGACCATTCGTCCATCAGCCCATTGCCAGGGCCGGTGTCGAAACCGCGAACCGGCGACTCGTCGCAGGGCAGAACGGTAATGTTGGCAATGCCGCCGATATTCACGGCGCAGCGCATTTCATTGCGTGAGCCAAAAATGGCCTCGTGAAACGCAGGAACCAGTGGCGCGCCATGGCCGCCCAGCGCCATGTCCTTGCGGCGGAAGTCAGCGACGGTATCGATGCCGGTCTGTGCGCTGATCAGGCTCGGATTGCCAAACTGCAGGCTGGTCCCCAGCGTAATGGGATCGTGGAAAACGGTTTGGCCATGACTGCCAATCGCGGTGACCTGCTGGGCCTGGACACCGGCGCTGGCCAGTAATGCATTGGCTGTCGCGGCGAATGCACGGGCGACACCTTGATCAAGTTCGGCGAATTCACGCAGCGTGAGCGTGGGATCGCGGCGTTGCAAATGCAGAAGCCGCTCACGGAGAGCGGCTTCGTATTGCAGCGTATGCGTAGCTAGGAGCTTGCGGAAAATCAGGCCATCAAACTCGCAAAGCGCAGCGTCGACACCATCCATGCTGGTGCCCGACATGATCCCGATGTAGAGCGCGCGCACGGCGCCCGTCGGATTAGCCGCGCTTCCGGCGCGCCTTGGCCGGCTTTTTGTCAGCTTGGGCGTCCTGATCGGCGCGTGCCACAGCGGGGCCCGAAAGTTCATCGAGCATCGAGAGGATCAGCGCGTTGTCGCCACGCCATTTCGACAGCTGCGTGCGAGACAGTGGGTTGGCGCGCGGCAGCGCCACGCTCAGCGGATTCTTGTAAACGCCATTGACGTGGAATTCATAGTGCAGGTGCGGCGCGGTGGCCAAGCCGGTCATGCCGACGTAGCCAATGACCTGGCCCTGGCGAACGCTCTGGCCTTCACGCAGGCCATCACGGTAGCGCGAGAGATGTGCGTAAACGGTTTCGTACTGCGAACCGTGCTTGAGCATGATGACGTTGCCGTAACCATGCTTGACGCCTTTGAATTCCACCTTGCCGTCGGCCGTTGCCTTGACGGGAGTGCCGGTTGCAGCGGCGTAGTCCACGCCCTTGTGCGCACGGATGATGTTGAGGATCGGATGGCGGCGCGCCAGGTTGAAGCCCGAGCTGATGCGGACGAAATCGACCGGCGTGCGGATAAACGCTTTGCGCAGCGACTGGCCATCCGGGGTGTAGTAAGCGTAGGTGCCATCAGGGCGCGTGTAGCGCATGGCGCGGTAGGTGCGGCCTTGGCTCACGAGTGATGCGGCGAGGATATCGCCGTCACGCACTTTTTCGCCGTTGGCTTTGTAGAGCGTGTCGTAAACCACGGCAAAGCGGTCACCGTCACGCAGGCCCAGGGCGAAGTCGACGTCGTAATTGAACAGCGCGACGAAGTTGGAAATCATGCGATTGGTCAGGCCGGCCTTGAGGCCGTCGACGTACAGCGAATTATCGATGATGCCTGAAGCCTGGGCGACGCGATGTTCAAGCTCGGCTTCAAGAGTGATGGCTTCAAGCCTGTCGTTGACGCGACGCACTTGCAGCGTGTGGGTGGCGTCAACTTCAAAAGAGAGTTCTTCGAGTTCGTCTTCGGAGTTCTTGCGCAGGCTGATCTTGTCGCCAGCGTGGAGCTTCTTCAGGCGGGTGGTGGATTTTCCAAGGGCCAGCAGTTCGAGCCAGGAGTTTTTGGACATGCCCTGCTCTTCGATGATCGAAGAGATACTTTGATTGGGTTTGACGACAACGGTGATCCAGTCCGTGGAGCTGGGAACGGGAAGGGAGTCACTAACAGCGTTCTGAACAGCGGTATCAAATGCAGCGCCGGTGGCGGCGTCTGTGGTGGTAATGGCGGTTGCGGCTTCGTTCGCGGTCTCGGTATGGCGGCTGGCCGTACCTTCGCGGGTCAACAACGCGCCCAGACTTACTGCGCAAAGTGTGGCAAGCAGTATGGAGCGTCGCGCCGCCGATCTGCGGGGCGAGGTGCTTAAGCTATAATCTTGCTTCATCTATTTGATCCAAAAGGCAAACGGGCCGCGCCAAGGGCGCAGTCACTCTCCCTGTTCTTTAGTGCTACAGATTTATTTCTAGTACAGCAAAGACGTAAGGGAACATAATTTCCGATATGACGCAAGCACTTGGGCTATCTTGTAGGTGTCCGTCGTAAAGTTAAATAAAACAACACTTGAGGGCTCGCCCTCACTAAAGTCACAGCAAGAACCATGACAATTGACCTCGCCGAAATCGAACGCGGTACAGAAGAAATCATTCCTCGCGAAGAGTTCCGTACGCGCCTCAAGGAAGCTGCCGAAAAGGGCATCAAACTGAGAATCAAGGCCGGGTTTGATCCCACGGCCAAGGATTTGCACCTGGGCCACACGCTTCTGTTGAACAAACTGCGTGCATTTCAGGAGGCAGGCCATGAGGCCATTTTCCTGATTGGGGACTTCACCGGCATGATCGGTGACCCCACCGGAAAGAACGATACCCGCAAGCCGCTGACCCGCGAGCAGGTTGAGCAGAATGCTCAAACTTATAAGGAACAGGTCTTCAAGATTCTGGATCCAGACAAGACCACCATTGCCTTCAATAGTCACTGGTTGGATAAGCTGGGGGCCGAGGGCATGTTGCGCCTCGCGGCCCATCACACAGTGGCGCGCATGCTGGAGCGTGATGACTTCTCCAAGCGTTATAAGGTCAACCAGCCGATCGCCATCATCGAATTCATGTATCCGCTATTACAGGGCTATGACTCGGTGGCGCTGAAGGCTGATGTGGAGCTGGGCGGCACTGATCAGAAATTTAACCTGTTGATGGGACGTCACCTGCAGCAGGCCTACGGGCAGCGGCCGCAATGCATCATGACCGTGCCGATCCTGGAGGGCCTGGACGGCGTGCAGAAGATGTCCAAGTCCTTGGGCAACTACATCGGGGTCAATGATGCGCCGGGCGAGATGTTCGGCAAGATCATGAAAATCTCCGACACCCTGATGTGGCGCTACTACGACCTGTTGTCGTTCCGTCCCCTCAGTGAGATTGCGGCCTTACGTGCCAGCGTCGAGCAGGGCGCCAATCCACGCGACATCAAGTTTGCCCTTGGCCGCGAAATTGTGGCGCGCTTCCATGGTGCTGCTGCCGGCGAATCAGCCCAGCGGGAGTTTGTTGCCCAGTTCACCCAGGGGGAGTTGCCCGAGAATATTCCCGAGATTGAGTTGGCAGTGCCCGAAAAAGGCATGGGTCTGGCCCAGATACTCAAGCAGGTGGGGCTGGTTGCCAGCAACACAGAGGGGAATCGCATGATTGAGCAAAAGGCCGTGCGAGTAGACCAGCAACGGGTGGAAGACAAGGGTTTATCACTCCTGCCCGGCAAGACCTACCTCTTGCAGGTCGGTTCAAGACGTTATGCCAAGGCCATTCTCAAGTTGGCTGGCTAGCATTCATAAATTTTGATCTACACCAAAACGCCCCGCTTGCCGGGGCGTTTTCATTTCATCTGCCGAACGTACAGCATGCCTTCAGGCGCAGGGTGCCAGAAGCGCTCCACAAAATATTTTTGATTATTTTTTGGCCATCCCGAAGAAATTCTCCAAAAAAATGCTCAAAAAATAACCATTTGTGATTTTAAATACAAAATAAACGCAATTGACTCTAAAAAGAAGTGTCCAATTTGCGCGTTTGGGAGGGGGTGCAATAGGCAGTTTCAAACTAAAAAACGTTGTAAATCAGCAATTTAATATTTTCTTCACAAATGGTTGTTGACGGGGGTTCTGCCCTATGTAGAATTCGCCTCCCCGCTGACGCCGATTTCGAAAACAACGAGACGGACGAAGGCCAGATCTTTAACAGTCAAAGCAAGTAATTTGTGTGGGTGCTCCCGTGTACGGTGACGAAGTCACAGTAGTACATTTTGAGCATCAAGTGAGCCAAGTTATATTGAGTCCACGTGATGACTCTAACGACTCTGAAGAGCCGCAAGGTTTCAGGAGTCTATCCGATTAGATTTAATTGGAGAGTTTGATCCTGGCTCAGATTGAACGCTGGCGGTATGCCTAACACATGCAAGTCGAGCGAGTTGTAGCAATACAGCTAGCGGCGGACGGGTGAGGAATACATAGGAATTTGCCTTTAGGTGGGGGATAGCCCAGGGAAACTTGGAGTAATACCGCATGATCTCGTGAGAGCAAAGCCGGGGACCGCAAGGCCTGGCGCCTTTAGAGAAGC
>Ga0116227_10000526_pt1 | contig 75182 bp, 63 predicted proteins | sample S1TSphgellanicum_FD_89693 | JGI IMG/M metagenome (GOLD analysis project Ga0116227, IMG submission 89693) | Host-associated microbial communities from peat moss isolated from Minnesota, USA - S1T2_Fb - Sphagnum magellanicum MG | ecosystem: Host-associated > Plants > Peat moss > Unclassified...
AACTTTCGAGAACCAAGGTTCAAAATGTCAAAATCGAGGTTTTGGGTTTTCTCACGTCGGGTAAGGGAGTAAATACCTGGACTGATAACCTGAGGGTACACATGGCTGGTTTTGATACCCGCACAACGTCGGTCGAGACCACTGCGCGTTCGGGGTGGCTGGAGTGGCGTAGCCACGGGTGTCCGAAGGTCACGAGTACCACTAGTTTGTCCTGATTTTTGTCAATGTTTAGTAGCATAGAACTTTAATTTGATTCATGGGTTCCACAATGATTTTGTTATTTTGGTCCATGGTTTCAATGATGGGTGTAAAGATTGATGATATTTTCGTCTTAACTCATGTGTTCTCAAGAGTTTTTTTAACATCATTTGTTGGTGGTCTATTTCCTTTGATTGGTGTCTTGTGAGTTGGAGAATTAAAAAGGTTGATCACCTCAAGATGTTGAAGTTGAGTTAGTCCAACCAACTGTGAATACTCTTTTAAATTGATCCTTTTGCTTGGATTAAGTCCTACATTAGGACCTTGACCGAATTTTTGAAAATCTTGGCTCTCTTCTAAAACAAAGTCATCTCCACAAAGTTTTTCCATGAACAAGCAAATTGTTGGAGTTGATGGACATGTAAATAAACTTTCTTCCAATTATTATCTCACTAGCTAGCCATGAAAAACTCCATCTCCTAATGCATTTAGATCCTTTGCATGTAATGGAACATTGATGTTCTTTTCACCTTAGAAAACTTCAATGGTGTTGTAGCAATCTTTGTTGAATTGTTTCAGTAAATGAAATTTATCTTGATCCTCTAATGACGGGTCCCAATAAGAGGTGTTGTGGCCCATACCTTTGTGGTAGTTAGAATTTTTTTTGTAATCACTGTTGATGGAATTCCATTTATCTTTACACATCTTGCCATTTCTTGATATCTTGGATCTTGTTCTTGCTTGGAAGTATTTTGCAATCTTGTTCCACTTATGGGCTGTAAGAACCATATTTCTTCGAAGATCCACAATTTGTTTCTAATAGATTTTTTTTGTGCTTACAATCAATCAATACAAGAATTTCATCGAAATTCTAGTTGCCATGGTGATGATGTGAACTTCCTTCACTTGCACTCCCTTTCCATCTTCCCCTTGTACCTTCCATCAACAAATGATTTATTGTGTCGTCCATTTCCCTTGCAAATAATTAACAATGTATCTTGAAATCAATGGTCTGCAAAAACTTGTAATAAGGTGTTAAAGAATTTTATTGTAAAAAAAAGGAACTTGAAAGTTGTTGCAAAAAAAATTTGGAAAAAAAATCTTGTAATAAGGTGTTAGAGAATTATATTGCAAAAAAAAATTGAGAAACGAAAATTGTAAAGAACTTACTTGAGATGTGAATTGGCAAGTGTTGCGCACATTTGAGGCATCCCCAAAATTTGGTTTGATGATGGCTAATGAACTTGAGGTGATGGAGGTGATGGTTGAAGTGTGCAAGTGATTTCACAAGAAGAGGCAATGGCAAAATGCACATGCAATCATGTAGGAGGTGTCATGTCAATACGCTATTATATAAGATTCCATGATGTTAGTTTATTGTTGTCATTAAACATTGAAATCTATGATTTATCAAGATTTTTAACACAACATCATTACCTTAATTTCAATGTTAACACAAAATTAAATTAAATGTTAGTCTACCATGTAAATTGCCATGTCACCTAGTTATTGACATTTTTTGGATGTTTAAATGTTAATATCTATTTACCTTTTCAACAACCCTGCTATCATTGGGTCTAAATGGACCTTAAGTTACATGAACTACCATATCAAGTATTGCACCTATTCATACATAATTACAGAGCTTCTACAATTGTTGTTCAATTGATGTTGGACATCATATGTTATAGTTACAATAAACAATCTCTCCAATAATGTGGTTCAAATTTCCTAGGTTTGACCATCACATGGATCCAAACAATTACTATAAGTGTTCTCACTCCTTAAAAATACACTTTCTTCTCACTTTGTTAATTTATAACTGGCACTATTGTAAAGATTCACAAATCATCAACAAACTCTTCTTGTCCAAAGCTTATTATGCAAGCCTTCCCATGAACAAGCCTACACATTTCACGATACACAATTCATGGTAACTTGGTGAAAAACAACACATAAGCAAGAGTTCATTATGTTCACCTTGTTTTCTCATGAGGTGGTGTCCCTTGTAATTTGAAAATGGCTTGTTTATTATTTTTCCTTCTATTCTACCAAATAATACAAATCAAACTTAAATCACTTTTATTTCTGAAAGGAACATGGATATTCTTATTCAAACTTGCTTTTGAACATAAAAACATTTTGGAAAAAATCTCCTTGCATTTGAAGTGGGCTTAATTAATCATCACTTTCACTTAGGCTGTGCTTGCGTTCACAGGGGCAAACCTGTGAAGCCCCTCACGGAAGTACCTTATGCTAGGCATAAAGCATGCATAAACAACCTCATTGTTAATACTAAAATGATGCCTAAAACCACTTAACCCCTAAACATCAGGGTGGTGTGAATTTACACCCAATATGGGGCTTTGGGGGTGAATTGCTTGCAATGTGAGTAAAACTCAAAGTGCTGAGGGACAAGGAAGAATACTTACGATTTACAATGAACAAGTCAACAACCCATATGTGAGACTTTTGAGTTTTCTTGTCCCTTTCTTGTCTGGTAACCAGCACCCTCTCGTGCATTACATGGTTCATAACTGTGCATTGAGAAGCCTTAAACAAGAAGTGGTCCAAATTTTAATGAGGTAAGGTTACCTTAACTGAAGGCTAAATACCATTTCCTGCCTTCCTACCTACTCTAGGTAATTATTTGATACCTAACCACTAGCTGGTACATAGGCAGGTAGGAAATCACCAAACTGTGTGTGGATTGAACTAGTTTTTCTTCAGAGAAAATTAGGTTGGAACATTAACGCCATTGACGTCAATCAGTCACAATTTGAAGCAGCAGGTCTTTCAAGGGAATGCTGATGTTTTTTGTTTTCTCGCTGTTCTCAATGTGTTCCTATCAAATTGCACCTAAAAACATCAAGGAGAGCCCTCATTGAATGTTTTAAGAAATTTCATGTATAATGCAGGTTATCAGAGTTTTGTTTGGAGCTTGTAGCTATGGTGAGATGCAAGAGCTGGCAGGAAAGAGGATAAATATTTGAGGACCCCTGATAGTGAAGAGGTGAGATTAAACTTGTTTTTGAATGGGCATAGTATCTTTGAGTTCAATTGTGCATTAATGTGGCAGTTTCTGAAGTTGCTGTGTTGAACTTAAGATGCATGTGTTTTTTCTTTGCAAGGGGGACACAGATTGAGTTTCATATCTTCAGGGAGGCTTTTGAATTGTTTTTTCACAGAAAGATAATGGCACTTCCAGTTTTGACTGAGGTGTGTGGTCTAGCTTGATGACATCTTTTGGTGTCATTCAAAATTTGATTCTCTTCACTCCATTTTTCTCCATCCTGATCAAGCCCTTCTTCCTTGGAGCAGATGGTGGAACTTTTGTATGTCATGAAGGAGCAATTGTTAGCAAGGAAGTCCACATTATGTTCAATCCCAATTCCATTTCTAGTGCTATCAGTAATCCTTCTCTTGATCAACAGACACAGGTTGTTGGCTGGGAACAACTGCAATTTTTTCCATATCAGCAACAACAAACCTCATGCAACAAATCTGAAGCTTTCTTGCAACTGGGGTAATAAATTTTGGGGCACACAGACATGTATATACAATGTGCTCTATCTCATCACCAGAAACAACATCAACTGCTTCATTCATGGTGACTGTTATCAGAAACTCAAGGATGAAGAGCAAGAATAAAGGGAATTATGAGTACAACTGAAGAGTTTGTTGCCTGGGAGTTATTGCAGCAACAAACTTGGCCTTTCTGTGTGTTACATAGTGTGCTGCAATAGGTAGATAGTGAGCAGGGGCTGGTTATCTAACCCCATGTCTTCTTCCAGTCTGCACAAGCTTTTTCTTAGTTTGATACCATGGTTTCTGTTTCCTTTACAAAGCCCTCACCTGTCCAGTCCTTGTCTGATGCCAAGCCCTTCCGCACCTTTTGCTTCTTTTCGATTGCCTCTTTCTGCCGCTTCACCAAATCTGCATGGGTTGTAAAGTAGTCCAATGATGCCCTGCATATAAGAAACAAAAAGAATGTATACATCCATGAGTGTTGTTCAAAGAGACAGACAGGCATAGGAGAAGACATTGACACACAAATCAAAGAGTCTGCTATAAGAAAAGCAGTGTACTGTCACACACTTCCTCCTTCAGTAACACTGTCTGGTGGGCAGGCAGGCAGAGAATGATGGATGCTGACTGAAGGCTTGTCACAATGCCCATATAGGACTGACTATCAACAGCAGCAAAAAGAAAGGCTTGTGTCACCAGTTTCTGCTGTAGGAACTTACCCTCGGAAATCTTCAATTGAGGTGAAGCCATGCTTGGACATGAAGGCTTGCAGTTCTGTGCATAAGGATTTCACATGCCCATATCCATGCAGCATCACCCCTGTGCAAACCTGTCAAATGTGAGGATTTTGCTGTGAGGTCATTTTCCAGAATGTTTCAGCACACCATGTGGCAGCACTTTGAAGAAGTAATACTCCAATGCCTTTTCTCCTTCATCCAGACAAAAAAGATGCAACATACCTGAACAGTGTTGGCTCCTAAAAGAATGAACTCTGCAGCATCATTGCCAGTCTCTACTCCACCAATGCCTGAAAGGGATAAATTACTACTGCTGGGAAACTCAGCCTTCATCATCTGAGCAATTGACATGACCTTAGCCAGTGCAATTGGGCGAACTGCCTTTGATGAATAACCACCTGGTGTTGAATACCTGAAAACTCCACACATGCATTGTTCAGGATAGCTGCACTTCACAATTTATCTTGTAAGTATTGAAAAGGGTGTATCTGAACAATCTACGTTACAAAATTGAGCCCCAGAATGACAAAACAACAGTAAAGAGGGTGGGAACACTGCCGATCTTGTCAGATTCCTCAAGGGGGGTTGAATCGTACTATGTTAGATCTATAAATGTCATTGTTACAACAACAAAGAAAGGCCAGAGGAAAGCTCTTATCTACAGTGGAAAGAGCCGCACCCTTCAACACAAGGCTCTGGACGTAAGGTGTCAAGGTTGATACCCATGACACTCATTATTGTGTTGATTGCTGCAATCCCTTCACAGCCCGCCCTTAATGCTGTGCGCGCAGGCTATCCTACCCACCAATGTATACATCCAAAATAGCTGTGATTCTCTATAAAAGATGGGAACAAGGATATAAAGTAGTTCTTTCAGAGATGTATCTTGTGAGGTGATGAACATTGACAACTTAAAGGTGTTCTCTATATCTCCATAATTCCCATGTGAAATGCAACATGCACCAAGGACCAAATGTCAAATACTCCTGCCCTCTTTGATGCAAGATGATCCTCTAGGGGGCAAACACTCTGCATCAGATGTCTAATGGTCTACAATAAGGGCTAAGAGGCATTCTGAAATTTGGGTTCACAGTGATAAAGCAAAAAAAAACAGAATAGTCACATCATGATGAGATAATTTACTCAGTTGCTAATTGCAGGCACACCAAGAAACGTAATCAGAACTATGTAAAAGGATTGGGTGCCCACATGAGTGATGTCTGTAATGTTTGGTGTCATTTTCGCCCAAACAGGTACAGATGCTTTAGCATTGATCCATCCACAGACCTCATCCAATAAAACACAGTCCTGGCCCATTGCTGCCCCCATTTTGCGCTCAGGCATCCCATGCGGACATGAAAAGTTTATCTCCAAAGCATCCTATACAAAAGCCCGAAAGATCTCCCAGTAGGTCAATACCATGTAGACCGGAGTTCAGAGTGCGGATCAGCATTGTATAAAAGTGGGAAAGCCATGGATCAGGAATTTGAAATGAACCAAATCAATTGACATCAGTGGTCAAGGGCATACCACACCCGTAGCTTCAACACGCTCGATAATTTCTTCCCATGAATTGCGGTTATACTCCTCCATTATTGATGCAATGAGAATACGGTCAGGATATTCCTCCTTGAGTTGCTTCAATTCAGCCAGCATTGTCTCAAATGGGCGGTCACTGATCAGTTCAATATTCTCCCAACCAATAACCTCTGCCTTAGTACCAGACACTGCCGTTGCTTTCAACTTTGCATACCTTGGTGTGACATTCACCACCTTCGATGAATCCAGGGAGACCTGAAATTCAACATAAAGTACTGCATGAGGATCCCTAACATGGAAAAATTCTCAAACCATGAATCCAGAGGTCTGAATTCCAACCTCCAGATCTGAATGTTGGTAGAGCTGCAAAGCGGAGTGCAGCAAATAAAAAATAAATTAGGAACTCAGATCAAGAGCAACAAAGCACTGTATGCTTAACGCAGACAATTGCAAAAACAATCCACTACTTGCAGAACTTGATACTAAATTCCCATGATGCTGTTGGCCGTAGAAAAACCATTTGCTCATTTGGTGCTGAAACCCAAACATTGTGAAATGAAAACTCTTCAAGGGGTAAAGGAAAAGAAAGGTTTGTGGAAACTGTACAGTTTTGGCAATGACCGCCCCCCAACCTTCGTCAAAAGCACGTTTCATGACTGTATAGTTGGTGCCAGGTGGTCCTGAGGCAATTACAAAGGGATTTGGAAGCTTCAGACCATTTACTATAACACTCAAATCTGGTCCCTCTGTGCCTGCTGCTGCTTGAACCCTTACCCTTCCACTCCTTTTCATACCATAGCTGCACATAGAAAAGAAAAACAGAAGAGTCAGAAGTCCAGAGACAAGACAACATGACCACATGTTATTATTTTCTCTTTGAGAAAAACCTCACATCCAGTTTACATATAAACCTCCAGTAAACATGATTGATCCACATCTTTGAAGGCAAGTATGCTCTGCTGAATCTCTTGGCTTTGAAGAACTTAGGTTTAGCAACAGAAGAACCTGTTGTGTATAATGTCAACAAAAAAATAGGTTTTTGTTGCAATCGGCAGCTTTCTGTCAAAGAAGAGATGGCTTCTTGGACATGAAAGATAACTCAGAGCTTGGAAGGCTTAGTAGCATTTTGAGTAGAGTACATGCATTCGTTTTGCCATATACCTTGGATTTTTTTTCGTCCCAAGCTCCAAAGAGACGAATGAAGCTTGCTCCAATGCTCCAATTCGCAGCCCATGCATTAAGCCCGCCATAAAAAAAACCCTCGAGAAAGTGACAGAAAATTGTCGCAAATCCAATACCTTGTTGCGAAAGCAAGGAATTCACAGAGAAGCCAAAAAAACAAAAAGAGCAGTTGCAAACTCAGAGGGACAAAACCGAACTCAGTAACAAATTCGAGAATCAAATTCCAAATCTACAACACTCCAAACCCCAAATTGCCAGTTCTTCTCGAGGAGGAACAAACCCGGATGGAATCAAAACCCTAAAAAACCCTAAACGTGTCGAAAGGAGGATCTACAACACGTGATGTGGCCTCATCAGCTGTCTTCCGATCAAGCTTTCAAAACATCTGTACACAAAGACAGAAGGAAGGAAGAAGTGCAAAGTAGAACAAGGCGAAAAACAACAATGATCACAACAACACAAAAGCTCTTGAGCCCTAAAAATAGAGTATTCTCGGCTGAAAACAACGGAAAACAAATCTCAATCCAGAAAACCGTGAAGACGTGAGTCTCATGAAGTTCTTATGGCCACAAACACGATACAAACGCCAAACACGCAAAACTGCAATAATGAAGTTTTGAGGAAAAAAGGAAAAACAAACACCGAGAGTTCGTGTGGACTTAGAAACTACCTACAGTAGTACAAAAGTGATTCAAACTCAGGCTATAGAAGATGGATCAAACCGCCGAGAAAGAGTAAAAATTGGGCAACTTGATTACACTTTCCTTCACATGTAATCTGCCGCAACTTCTTTCGTCACATTTCTTGCGAAATAATTCTGAAATCCCGCTGTCGTGATGAGATGGCCGATGCAATGATAAGGCACGAACGACAACACAGAACGGGGAGTGAACACTGCAGCAGAACACGCCACGTGAAGCAGCAATTTCTGCTGGAGTAGATTTACATTAAAAAGATAGATTCTACGATTCCAACCTTAAGATTTACCAAGAACTAGTAGATAATACAGAAAGCACTGCAAAATCCCAGATCTATGATTGATTTCTTGTCTCGTCCTGGGGCCCGTTCGTCTTTACCACAAGTGCTGCATCTTTTAAGTGCTTTGTCGATACTCAGGGCCGGCTTTTTTTTTTTTCCCTGCCGAAATTTCGGCAAAATGTGCAGCTAAAAATTCTTAAAATTGTGAAAAAGAAATGATCTTGAAGGTTTTCAGTCGTGAAAAGTGAGGAAAAAAAATTGCCACATTCAGTCATTTGATTTTCATTGTGTAGCCAAAAATATAGATGGATGATTAATATCTATACTTTATTTCTGGTTTATAGCCTTATTTGGCTAAATTTTCCTTGTATGATCACCACTTTGGCTACAAACTAAAATTCCTTACAAAAACATTGCACGGAGTCAGGGCCCTCTCTCCTCCTCCTGTTGGCTTAGTACTTTCTGCACATGCAAGCCATATGACTTTACACAAAAGAAAGAAAAGCTAGATAGCTAATAAGGGATAGCATATACCTAAGGCTCACTTTAGACTAGGAGTCACAGCCTCCCCGTTATTTGAGCTACAGGTCGCAAATGCTTCATGGGTTCCCAGGCAGCCCAGCATGGGTTTCCATGCACGGGCAGGCGATGCTTGAAACCTGCCTCCTCTGAAACATGGCAAGTTTCGACTACCATGGCGGTGGGGAGAGGGGGGAGCTAAAGTTAAGGTTTCTACAATGCATGTCAAAATTTAAATCTTTCTGTGAAGCCATTGAACTTTCTTTCACAAAGATGGGCCTCCTCTTCATTTTAGTAATGTCTCCTTTTGTTGCTATCATTTGTCATGCTCTTTTTGATTGCTTGTGGAACATCTCAAGCATTTACATAGGGTGTTTGCTTTCTTAGAGCATTTTGGCAATGTTTGCAATCCTTTCTTTCGAGCTTTGTAAGGTGTTTGGACGTGAATATTGTGTGATTTGCAATTTCTACAAAGAGAAAGAAGAAAGCATAACCAAAAATTTCAAATTTGTGAATGTTCCTTCACTTCCTCCAAATGTTTCTTGGTATTTTGATTGGCGCTTGTTGACATGTGGACATCAAAGCAACAATCTTTCTATGTCACCCTTAATGTGCATGCGTCTCCCTCCATCCATGTCATTATATGCGTGTGTTTATGGGTTTATCCGATTGTCCTACTTGATCTATCCCCCTCTACCTTCTCCAATAGTTCATGGTTTTTTAACTTACACAACATTTAAAAATCATTATTTAGAAGTTTTACAACTCTTCATGGTTGTTTATAAAACATTGTTGCATCACTCACCACATACATTTCCCAGGTTTTCCATCTCCCCATCTAGATATGTATATGTTGGGTTTTTCATATTAGGGCAATCAAGTACGTTTATTTATCTTTCATGTTTTAAAAACAATGTGAATTATATCAAAGGTTCGAGGTTCAAATATTAAAGAATGGCAAACATCATAATGCCCTCGCTATGGCACTTGGATGTTTGATTCTGATGATCTAGGCCTACCTATTCATTACATCATTCGAACATCCACTTTAAGTGAAAAACTTGGCAAAGATAGTTGTAGGTTCACAAAGTCTTCTATTTCTAAGTTGGAATTTCTAAAATTTTGTGTTTCAAGTTTTACAATGGTCACCCCAAGGGAAGGTGGATGTCTAGGGACTATGTTTGACAAATACTTGTAGAATTCTATCAAACATCAAGATGTTTTAAGTTGGACACTTTGTCAATTATGGTTCATGTTTCAAGCTTTGTGTGTTCATGTCAACAATGCATGTTTTTGTTGCCTTCAACATGTTATGAATGCCAAATAAAGTTATGCATCCATCATGTTATTGAATAATTTGTCTAGTTCTGAAGTCTCCAACTTCAAGTATCTAATAAATTATGACATTATAATACCCCTCCTAAAGCACTTTGATGTAACTAAATAATGTTCAAAATATGGTTCAAGTTTCAAGCTTCATGTGTGTATCTAAACATTGCATGTTTCTATTGGGTTCAACATGTTATGCATGTCAAGTCCATTTATGCCTGCGTCATGTTCTTGAAAAATGTGCCTAGTTTTAAATATCTAGTATGATGACATTATAGTGCCACCTTAGGGCACTTGGATGTATCTAGGTAATGTTCAGGGCCTACTTAAACATTACTTTCAAAAATCCAAGTACTTAAAGTGGGACATTTTGGAAAAGATGGTTCAAGTTTCTAGCATCCTTCTTATGTTCCATTTTTTGATTGGGTTATGCATGTTATGAAATACAATTCAACTTGTGCATCCATGTTTTAAAAACAATGTATTTTGATTTAAAGGCTCTAACTTCAAGTATCGAGTTTGATAACATCACAATGCTCCTCTAGGGCACTTCAATGTTCATGGGTATGGTTTCCTCTTTCTATTTCCATTGCATCCAAGTGTTTTTGCATCTTGGATGTTTCCGCATGTATACCTTATCTTGAAGCCAATTGACAATGTTTTGGTGAAATTTCATTTTGCATGTTTTATACCTCATGAACCATACAACTTTTGTCAAAAATTCAAACTTTAAGTAAAAAGTATCAAAACATATTAATAGTCCCCACTAGGGTAAATCGATATTAAAGGGTAATTGGCCTACATACCCATATGGTGCACTCCATTATCAATCAATTCCTAGTTGGAAAAGCCGGCAAAATTGATTTGAGGCTTCAATGTTGCATCTTTTAATGAATGATGAGGGGAAAAAATTATAAATAACCCAAAGAAACACACGTAGACACATAGAACGAAACATACAAAAATGCAATATTGAAAGAGATTGACCGAAATCATTCAAAAACATAAAAACCAACATTTAATTTCAAGTTATTTTATAAGTGCCAATTATTTTTTCAATGTTCCAAAATATCAAATTTGTGGTGAAACATATATTTATAACTAGAAATTTTCATGTTTTAGGAGGTACAAAACTATTTTCGTGAAGTTTCTCAAAATGTGTTTTCCCATACATGTATTTAAAAAGTTCACAAGTTAAGTGACATGATTTAACTTTAGTATGTTTCAACAATCATTGATCTCATATGGTATCCAAAAATCACATTTTGGAGGAAAGGTTTCCAATGTTTTCCTACAACATTGGTTCCTAGAATTTTGTGTTCAAGTTTTGGTTGTCCCTTTTTTATTTTTTTAGTTATAGGGTAGTGATAGCGTAACAATACATACATTGGTGTGACATGTCCAATGAAAAAACTAAAACATGTCCAACATGCAAATATACGAAACATGTGTGTAACGGAAGGTGGTTTTTTTAAACCCTCTTACATACATATGTTTTTATTCAAATCTGCCCAAAACATAACAAATACAAAAAATATATAAAAATTATTATTGGGGTAGTGTTCACATCACCCATAAGGATTTCAACATTAGTATTAGAAAACATCGATAAAAGCATAAAATACATGACATATTAAAAAATATACATTAAATAATAGTAATACAACTTAGAAACATCATGGTTCCAAAAGCAAATAAGAAAAATAATATAAACTTACTTTCATAAATAAACACATTCTAAAAAAAGATACATTAAAACTTTCATGAAACTGGACACAAGAAACATGACCTAGGAAACATTGTTATACATATGTGTTGTGTAAAAATGAAAACGCTCACATTATGAAGACCAAAAACTTGTTAGAGTTTTAGTTGTGGCATTTTATGGAATGATTTTGACGTTTGGATTCAAATTGTTTTGATTGGGCCACAAAAATGTGGATCATGGTGTAGAGAAACAACACACACGATCTACTTTCGAGCGCATGCAAAAATATTATGAATTTTACAAAGGAGGAAGGAAAAAAATAAGAGTAAGACAATCAATGGGTTGAAAGAAAATCATATTAAATCAAATATGGTATCTCCCATTGGTATGACAAAAAATCAGAACAACATTGCCATAAAGTGCAGTACATGCATTTGATAATTGAATTGTAATGTCCCTTCACCAAACGTTCTAGAAATGACAAAATGTCATTACTTAAAAACACATTTTTAAATGTACAAAAATCGCAACAATACAAAAACATAGGTTTTAGTGGGGATCATTCAACTTTCCATGGTGCACTAAAGCTAGGTTGGTTGTTGAGTTTGTCATTCACCTTGTGATCACCATTTTAATTTGGCAACATAAGATACGCTAGCAAAAGCTCGTTGGGATGTGAACTTGCTTGAAGATGACATAAGACTCTTGTACCTCTTGCGTTTTTCATGGCAATTCAACATGTTATTATTTTAGTTGTGGGATTGCACAACTTGCACTTCATCAACCTTATAATACAATGATGGTGATGATTGTTTTCATTATGGAAACAAATGGAGCAACAAGACAAATATTTGTATGGAGCTATGAGTAAGCAAGTGGTTTTATGGAAAAGTTAACTTTTGGACAACTATTCAACAAAGATGTTCAAGCAACAAACATGGTTAATCCTAGTAACTTTTCATTATTTGTGTAGTATAAAAAAAATGACAGAAATACATTTATCCATAGAAATAACTTTGACATGGAATTGGCACAAGAAGTTGAACAAACAATGTAAAAAGAAGTCAACAATTTTCTTAAACAATTTGAACACAAGGACATGTTTCAAGTGATAGAACAAGCTATCAAAAAAATGCATTGATTACAACACCTTGAAGGCATTATTCAAGTGGAAGAAAAGGAAGATGAAAAAATGTGAAGATAATTGAAAAAGATGAGGAAATTGAAGGGACATTAGAATCAAAGAAAGACAAATATTAAAATAATGTTGTTAGAGTCACACAAGCTCATGAATTGTTAGCAAACACATTTTAGAAGCAAAATTGAAGCAAAAAGGTAAAATGTTTTTATCAAATACATCATTTAATTCAAAATTAGAATAAGTTCATAAACCTACAACTTATTTATGACTCAATCCATTTTATGATCAACTCTTTCCAATAAAACATTGGTTTTTTCAAAATTCTTCACCATGATAGTTTTCCACCATGTTGGTAAACATGTCAAATGTTTGTTCATGAAAATTCTTCTTATTTCTTTTAGTTGTAGATTGTGATGTTGCTTTGAAGTTAGTTGTTTTTCCAACAATTCAATGTTGTTTTCAAATTGAGACAAATATGTGTCATTGACAGATATGGTGACATGTTTCATTATGATACCTACTTGATGCCACCATTGATCAATGGATTCATAGAGCTTGCATTCATATTTTTCCTCCCTTGAAATACCATTTGTTAATTTGTTAGTCTTGTATTACTTGAACAACAAATTCAATTTCTTCTTGCATGTTTCAATTGTCTTTGTAAATCCAAAAATTGTTGCCATGTGAGCATGCAATCTTAACCATGCATTTACCCTTGGACATTAAAAGTGAATGTTAGAAATGTTAGTTTATGGGTCTTATTTTGTTTGGAAATCACAAATGATAGTTTATGGGTTAATTTAGAATTTACTATGCTACAAATGTAATATTTTATAAGAAATTTCAGCATTAGAAATTGTAGAAAAAAATAAAAAACCAATTTACCACACCTTGAATGAATGGCTTGGTGGTAGGCTTCTTATCTCCCCATCAATGGATGTGAGTTCAAACCCCATTCTTTGAAGCCCAAAGGAAAAAATGTTGAAAGCAAAGGATGGGAAATGGAGGGCAAAGGCTTAACAACCTTTTAAAAGCTTTAATTGACTTTAATTTGAATCTAATTTTTTGTTTTTGCTTAAAAATTTTCAAGTGAACATGAATTTAAACATATTGTAAGGACTAGAATCTTACCTTTTCTTTGCATTTTTGACAAATTCCAATTCCATTTCCCTACAAAGGACAATTAAGGCCTTCATATCTCAATCCTTCCTATTTTTTTTATATTATTATTATTATTATTTTCATTCGTTGCACCTTCTTCAACCCTCACCATTTTTTTTTGGATGCAACCTTCTTTTGTGGTTGTTTTGTTTTGGGTTTGGATGGTACCACAACTTGAACATCCTCCTTTTGGGTGTCTTGAAAATTGGGAAATCCTATTGATTGAAGTTCTTGCACACAAATTTATCTACTTTCTCCAAACCCTCCCTATTTGGAAAAATACAATTTGAGGTCAAGATGGGCATATTAGCTCTTGTAGCTATAGGCATTTGAAGAGGCAAATTGAAGGGTTGAAAGGAATGAGAACCAAGTTTCTTTTGTATTCAAATGGTGCCACAATTTGAAAGTCTTTTTTTGCAGGTGTTTTGAAAATTGGGAAATTCCTCATTGATTGAAGCTCTTAGGCACAATTCTTTCTATTTTTTCTGAACTTTGTTTATTTAAAAAAATATAACTTGAGGTCAAGATAGGCATACTAGCTTTTGCAGTTAGAAGCATTTGTAAAGACAAATTGAAAGGCTAAAGTGAATAGAAACCTTATTTGACACACCCTTTTCATGCAACAATTCAACATCTTCCATATTCCAAGTAGAAAAATTAAAAACTCCTTCCATCATTCACCAACAAGCACAAAAACTCAACAAAAAGAGAGAAAAATGAAAAGAGATGAAGTGAAGAAAAATAAAATAAAGAAGGTTTGGTTTAAGATTTGATCCTACAATGTGAATTTCATTAGAACAAAAATATTTTATTGCAGCAACATTGGGGCCCCAAGGGTTGCAAATTGGCCCCCCCCACCAACTTGAAAGTATCCTTTTTCTGCCTTGGCGAAAAAGTGGTGGATTAAAAAAATTGTTTCTTTTTCAGCCTGGACTCCTATAGTAAAGCCCTTGGGGCTTATTTCAGTGATTGCACCAATAGGAATGCTCGATTTGAGTTCAACCTTGGCCTTGACTCCTAATGTTAAAGTGGGGCTAAGTAGTAAGAGGTGGGGAATGAGTGAAAAGATACAGGTGGGAAGGGAAAAGAAATGAAATGGCATTGAAGTGGGGAGTCAATGACAGGCGCCTAAAGAGATAAAGAAAGATAAAGATTGAGAACTTTAAGGAAAAAGGAAGATGACTGAAAACAAAAGAGAAGAGGAAGACTTGAGTAAAAGAGAAAGAGGGGAGTGCTCCCCACTTCTTTCCTACTGACGCACTCTGTGGCTAGACATGAGAGAAGAAGTGTGCGGTTTGATTGCAGAGGTTTACTAGTTTAGATGGTTTTGTTGATCCTCAGATGCTTGCAAATTTCCCACTCTCAATTTTGTTTCAATTGTTTGATGTCAGAGCAGTGTTTTTCATCCTGTTTCTTTTTCTTTTTTTTTTTCATTATTTTTTTGGGTTTTTTTTCTTGTTTTCGTTTTGGATTTTTCTGTGAAATGTTATGCGCAATCTGATTCTTCTCTCCTCTTCTCTGTACTCAAGGGTGAATAGTTGATGAAGATCATGATGATATTGATGATGAGCTTTCCATCTTTTGTTTTGCAGCTTGAGGATTAGCAATGTCCAGCTTTTGGAGGATGAAAAGCTTTCCTCCCTGATCTGAATTGTTGGAACAAAGACTTCCCTCCTCTCTGTAGTCTTGCATCCTCTCTGAAGAACATTCTCATCTCAGAGTGTACCAATTGAGAGTTGTTACATGCAGAGTTTCAAGGTTCCTGGTCCACAAAACTTCACTTTGTGCAGCAGGGGAGGATGAAGTAGCTTCATCACTTGGAGGCTATATCTGAGGGACCAGAGACTTTCCAGAAAGACCAGGAGCAAGAATACAACTAGCGAGATGGGCTGTTAGGGGTATTATAAAGACAGCAATGCCAGAGTTCCAGAGTACAGTGAGGGCCTTCTGGAACTGCTCTTCTTCATGAAAGGAGGAGCTGTGGGGAAGAGATTCTCAGTAGTGTTGAACTTAATTCTGTAACTGCATTTGGGGATAAAGTTGATCCTCTCTAGCTGTATGACCTGAATACTTCAGAGAACATATGCCTTCAGGTTAAAACCTCCATCTGGATGGCCTTCAATTTGGCATTCCAAGTTTCAGAGTTTGATCAGCAACAGAATCAAAACCTCCAACTGCATGGATTTCAATTTCACATTCCGAGTTTTGGAGTTGAGTAACAACGGCACAGTGCACTTCATATGCAGGGAGGGTACAGTATCCAACCAAGATTAATTGGTTGGGGTTCTGTACCAGATTTTGACACTTCAAATCTCTTTAGCAAGCCAAACACTCACCAGAAACATAACTGGGAGGCAGCAATTGCACTGCTCATGTCAATCACTTTGCACAGGGGGGAAAAAAAGGAATCCAATCCCTGAGTCCCAACCCCATACATCTATATACTTTACACAATCAAAAGGCTAATTTTAAGAGCTAGAATTATTGTCAACAACCACCTGTAGCAGGTTCAATGGAGCTCAGAAGACCATTGTTCCGTAACTGTGAGCAGTGCTCTTCTGCATCATTTTGAGGACAAATGATGACCACTGCAAGTCCATTCACATGTGCCTCTTGCATCACATTCACTGCAATGTCCACTGTCATGCCTGGAATCACCTTCATCAAAACTTGCACAACATATTCCCGCTTGTTGAAGTTGTCATTGTGTAGCATTACCCTATATGGTGGTGACAACTTCTTTTTCCTCCTGCAAAGCACTCATCAACAGACAGAATTACAGCCCAAACAATAATATACATGGTCATAAGGGTGCCCCTGAAGCATCCTCTAACCACAGAAAACAATATGAACTTTGAAGTGAATACTGAATCAAGTACTGATTCTGACTTCTAGTGAAATTGCTGGGCAGGGTTCAGAAGCATCATCCACAAAACCAAGGATATGCAGTCAACTGCCACCAACAAATTTTCATTTATGGACACTAGGGTTGTAGTTGAGGCCACAAAATATGCGTGGTAAAACAGGTCTCTCTCATAGTCAAATTGGGAGTTATGAAGGTGACATACTTTATGTCAAATTCACTTTCCCGACCAGGAGTAGGCTTGTCAAGAGTGGGTCGGTCGAGAACCCCACCTTGACCTGGCAATGTGGCAGCTCCTTGTATTGTAAAGCCTCCAGGCCCTCCTCTCCTCTGGCAGCTCCGTGCTTTCTCTGCAACTCCATTGGTACACCACACTCTCCAGACTTAGCTCCGCTTTAAACAATGAAATTACATATTTCAACTGTTTTGTTCAAAGAGAACCAACAATAGATGAAAAGCACAAATATAATTGCCTGTAAGGGTTTCACAATTAGGAGCATGTTGTTTACCTTTCAGGCTTGTACCACAGGTTGAGACTGGGATGGTGAGAAAAAGTTGAAGGCAAGTTGCCATTTCCCTCCTCGAATCAAAAGCCCTAAAAGCTTCTACTTCCCCCCCAAGTCTGGAGCAGTTGACAAGATGCAAAAGACCATTTCCGCAAATGAAGTCTTCTACTGAAGTGATGTACTTTACAACAGCATAAAAGAAGAAAACTGTCGACAAATACCATCAAATTGTGTGACCGCACATTCTATCCAAGCTTAACGGTGGTGTAAAGGCGACAAGCAAATTCACAAACTATGACAAGAAGCTTCAAGCTGACATAGATTTGCCATAGAACAGGAGGACGTGAAAAAGGTCCAAAAAAATTGCCGCGAATTAGATTCCACCGATGAGCTTTGGGGATCGCATTGAGCACAGATGCTTTTGAGTCGATTACCGCATATCCGGATGGAAGAATTCATTTCGCTCAATAACAAACCATACAAGCAAGTGACGAAACCCCAAGAAGCTCACCTAGTAGAAACCCTCTCCAATTCCAGCTCCTCCTCTCGTCTATAGGTTTGAGATCCGCAACACCAATTTTTTTTATAGAAATTATCGCTTCTTCGAATTCGAACAGTCAATGAGTATAGCACCTGATCTGGAAATACGGGGTCAACGAATTTTGTGCAAGAATTTTTGAAAGACTTTATTGTCGTCAAGCTTTTTGGGAAGCGCGCAAATAGAGAAGCACCAACGTTTCTCGACTTGGGTCCTAGAGCGCTTTGTGGTTCAGGGGAGGCGACGACAATTCCAAAGGGTTGTTATGTCTGGAATTGTCATGTGCTACGTGGACCTGCCTGTTCCTCATACTACTGAAAATTAACTTCAACCTTTACAAAAATCCTTCTTTGTTTTCTTTGCTTCCTTTTTAAAAAAAATTCTTTTTTTCCATTTTCTTTGCCCTTTTATGCCTCAAACTTCTCAATGTTCGAAAATTGATCCCATTTGATGTACCAAATGCTCTTGCTCCTTACCTGTCCAAATACACAGAAAGTTAGGGAATGCTTTTGTTCGACCCTACCCCTCACCCACACGAGCACTCTTGCTGAACTCATGTAGACTACGAACAGAGTCATTCTGACCAAATTTGTGGCATGCTGCCAGTACCAAAGGACAATCTATCCTCCATGATCTACCTTTCGTCTAATGGACTCTCTGGTTCCAAACGGATGTAAAATTGTAAACAGTAAACAGATGTACCAAATGAGGGTCTCAAAAATTTAAAAATACAAGCAAATTATTTTGTATTGCCTCCGAAGCTCTCTAGTGTGATAGTATGGGTAATTTTGTAACTCAATAGGAACACAATGTTATTAAGTTTAGGGGACAGGCAAGTATGTCTATACCATCTCACTTCTAAATTCTCAAGCTTTAAGGTCTTTGGTTTGGACCTAACAGTTGAAATCTTACAAGTTCCTAAATTTTTTCAAAAATTTGACACGAGTAATAAATAATCTATAAAAAAATTAGCAAAAAGAAAACTAAATTAATTTATGCTGAAATTGTTTCAGGTATAACGACAGTGTGAGTAATTTTCTAAAGCAAAAAAAATTTAACCTTGTTTTTTTTTAGTGTAGCTGGAGAGCACCTTACCTAACATAAAAAGTTGTTGAGGTTTTAAAAACATTTGGGGCTCTGCACTATTTCACATCATCAGTGATGATGATTAAATTATTTTGTGTGAATATAATAATTTTTCTGTAGTTAATTTTTTCAAAAGAATTTTTTTTAATTTTTTATTATATGTCATTTTATGTCATTAATATTTTTTTACATTCTTGATTTGGTAATCAAAATGTCAGTAAAAGTCCGATTCATTAAAGAAGTTCACAACAAAATTATAAAAAATTTAAAAAATGTTGAAAACATATAAGATAAAAAAAACTACAAACAAATAAAAACATTGAAAAATGCAGCATAGACAATCAAAAAAAAATGTAAAAAATTAATCTATGACAAATTATAACCTGAAATGATTCTGAAATTATTATAATGACGATCACCAAAATACCCATCGTGCATAAACCAGTTTTGATGAAACCTGGTCCCTGGAATAATTGTCCACAAGCATTACATTTTTCAAAAGCCCATTGTCATCTTTTTTCCTTTGGATATTCGACACGAGTATTCAATGGGTACCTACAACATCTCATAGGGAAAAAACTTTGAAAAAAAGAATGCGAGCAATTTTTATATTGTGTAAAGCCCTTGGGGGCAGGCTTTATGAGAATTGTGCCCATGTCGGGCTCCCCCTTGTGGGGCACTCATTCCCACAAAGCCCAAGCCCCTTGGACTTTACCCTATACTTTTTGTATGTTGGTACAAATTCAGCTCTAGGTTGGAATGTTGGGTAACTGATTTAATCATGCCTCTATATTATTTTAATTTTTTGGATTGTCACTTGCCTTTACATATCACAAGGTTTCATATCATTATGAAATGTAAACAACAATCCATATAACTCATTTTTAAAATGAAACTTGTTTGATAAACATATAAATAATTAGCTCCAATTTTTAAAAATATTTTTAAATTTTTTGATTTGAAAGATTATGCAAGAATTGATTAAAATAAAACACATCAATTTTGAAATAAATTAAAATTTTAATATTTTTTTGAGATATAAATATTAAAAATTAATTTGATGTTTTAAAAAAAACTTCAATAAGTCTTTTTATGAAGATTTAATAACAAAAATTGTAATGAAATTCATTTTTAATTGATTAATTTGTTTACATTGTTGTTGGCTTTTATGTTATAAAATTTTATTATTGCCCTAAGATAGTATATATGCATCTATGATTTTAAGCTTTACCAAGCATGTATGGGGGCAAACACAACTGGTTTGTGGCTTGGGGGTGTTTGAAAGGATTTTGGAGGGGGTAGTTTTTGGGTAGATTTGGGGCTGTTTGAAGACTAAATTGGGCTATGAAATAAGGCTGAATTGGGGGTCTTTTTGAGGTAAAACCTTGGGACTGTTTGAGTGAAAGTGCAGATAGGGGGGTTTGGTTATGAAAAATAAGGGCAGACTTGGGAACATTCTGGGGGCTGAATTCAAGGTGGTAGATACAATTGCAAAAACTCTAAGCATGAAATCACATGGCAATGGATAAAAATTGGTTATGATCCTTTAGGAATTAGAAACTTATTAGAGTGGTTTCGAAATTGAAAATAGACTATTTTCTATGGCTTTTGACATTATCAAACCCTTTGTAATAATTTTTATTTTTTTCCTTTGGAATAATAGTTTGGATTTTCCACATTGAAAATTTTAATGTTTTGGATTTTGGAACCAAAATCAAATGTAGAACCAATAATTGAAATCAACCTAACTTGGAATTGAAAATAGATTATTTTCTATGGCTTTTGACATTACCAAAACTTTGTAATATATATATATATATATAGATATGTTGGAATAAAATTTTGGATTTTCCACATTGAATTTTTTTAAGGAATTGGACTTTGGAACCAAAACCAAATGAGATCCAGTACTAAAGGTTTCAACATCCAAAGAACTAGTAATTGAAACCAGCCTAACTTGAAAATAGGTAAAAAAAAAGAACTAAAATTGGATCTGCCTTTTAAATTAAAACCTCAAATCCATAACCACATCCCTTTTTTTTGAAAAAATTAAATAGAGCCACACTGGACAGAGTCCCTTGAAATGTTTAGGAACTAGAATCCGGAGGTTCTTCCTAGAACATAAGAATCACCCACCCAACACTAGAAAATTACTACCATAGTACATGAACGATTTTGGCACAAATTAAATTATTTTATATTTTGCTGAATTTTTGAAATTTTATTGATTACCTGTGCCTAAATTTTAATAATTATTATAAAACAAAAATTTGAAATATTCCACTGTCAGGTTTGAATTGAATTGCAAACCTGCCAATCCTTGAATTTAAGTATGTGACAGTTTAGGCACAGTTAGAGTGTCCCACAAAGACAGCAAAATTATGTTTATTATATTTTTTATAAACATTATTTGCTGAAAATTTCAAATTTTAAAAACCAAATTGGTTAAGTGAAAATTTGAGATTTAATTAATTATTTGGCAGTTTACTTGCTAAATCCACTTAATCACCAGGATATTCCTAGATGCCAACATGTTGGGAATTGGGTCAATTTTGTTGTGACGCTTACATTTTTTAATCACACCACTTGACTTTATTCCCTTTCATAGTGATTAGAGTTTGAGAGCTATAAATGTGATATCTTGTATGAGGTAAATGTGAGAAGTATTGAAGAAGAGGGTCTTTGAAGGGTAATCACATCAAATTAAATCTTAAGGAAGGAATATTTAATCTAAAACACACGACCATCAAGTGACAAATGCAATTTGCAAAAACTAATCATCGTAATTAAAACAACACCATTAAACTTCAGCAGTCACTCATGCATCGTAAGCATATCGTTTTTTTTTGCTTTTTCCAAGCAAGATTGATTTTGTGATAAGGAAAAAAATTCAAGGTGATTTTTTTTAACAAACATGTGAACTATTAAAGTTGGTTTATTAATTAGTCTATTGCATAATTTATTATTCGTAAAATATAATGTAAAAAAAACAATATTCATTTTCAATGCTTTCAATCACTTGGGCAACAACAATTTATGTTTTTTTTTATATACTTCAAGATTTTGAAGGTGAAAAATTAGGATAAAGACATATTCTACCACAACTTACACAACTTAATGGTGAGGTTTATGTTGCACGATTCTTTTAAAATAACTTTTGCATTATTTTTCATAGTGACCTTGAAAAGACTATTTTGCATATCCAAGTGTCATGGATTTAACAAAGGTAGTACTTATACCCCATTCATTATCTTTCAAATGCCATATGCAAACTCAAGTATCTCTAAGTGTTTGGAGAACAATGTTTTAGCCTCTTCTTGAACCTAGTACTATATTCCCAAGGCACCCACTACCATTTGGGCAAGGAAACATGGCCTCCAATTCATCCACAAAAGGCAACAACACTAGTGTAACATTGTTGTTTCATCGAAAAGATCACATTTGAAAACACTTGCCTAGTCACCTTAACTTGGGTAATAGCGATCATGTCATGATGTTTAGTCCAAATGTGTTGCCCAAAACATTTAAAAACCATGTGGTCAATCATTGTGGATAACTTTGTGATCCACTTCAAAACAATGTTTCCATGCCTCCACTCCACCTATGGGGTGAAGCTATGGAACACAAGGGACTTGAAAGATGTGGATGGGTTGGAATACAAATTGTAGACATCCTTCTAATAGATTTTCATTACAACAATAAAATCACACACACATGCATCCCATAATTGACTAAATTTGATAATGTTATGCATTGCTTACAACAATGGAAAACACATGGCAAGCCCAATATCACTTCCACATCCACCAAGTGATCTAAGTTTCAATTTTTTTTGAATTTGCATTATCACCCAACTACAAATGCTTGAAAAACAACAACCCCATTATCTCCAAATGAAACTAGTTTCTTAATTATGTATTTTTTGCTCAATGCACCTTTAATGATCAATATTTTAGTGATTAATTAAATCATATTGTGCAAGTGCAAACAATAAGACAATAATTTGGATACCATTTTCCAATTTTGAACCACATAAACGTGGACACTAGCTCAAAATTGGTTATTTAAAGTTGTGACTCATCACAATTAGAATTGACATAGTTGAAAAAATTCACAATCACTTTGGTCTAGCATCTAACACCATATGGTGCAAATGTTCAACCATTGACTACCCCAATGTGTCATTCAAATGTTTTTTACAGTTTTTTTTTAGATTTTATTGTTTAAACAAACATTTAAATCAGACCTTCAAAGTTTGCCATTGACCTTATTTCCATTAGCAAATCACTAAGAGAAAATGGCCATGTTTAACCAACATGGTTACAACTACATGTTGTTATCAATTAAGTTGCAACTACAATTTTTTTAATATTTAAGTAAATTAATGATGTTTATCAAATAAATTGACTTGCCTATTCAATTGGTGAACAATTGAAAAGGACTTTCAATTGGGGGGTCACTTTTTAAATATTCTTAACATCAACATATGTAACAATTGACCTATAGTTGAAAGGTCAATTAAAGTGTGACATCATCAAATGCCATGTTTCATCAAGGTTTAAGGCCATCATCACCAGTTGATAATCTAACTATTTTAGTAATCTTCATTTGACATTGGATGACAAAATGAAATGTGGATGGATGAAACATCGTGCATATTTGCAATTATTGCCCAACTTCAATGTAATCTTTTTATTGGGCTTTGGCCTATGAGTGTTTTTTTTTTTCAATAAATTTGGTGATATAAAAAATATAGTGAATGTTTCAAAAAAAATTAGGGAAAATTAATCAAATAATTTAGATGAAATGAATGATATTTTCCAAACAAATCCCAGTTTTTTTCATAGAAAAAAAAAATTGTTGAAAATTCAATAAGGGTTGAACCTTATAATGAAATAAACCATTAAAAAAAAAAGTTCTAAATTTTTTGCTTGATAAAAGTTGATACATTAAATCATTGTAGATTCATTAGTTGGAAAGAAATTGAAAAAGATGTGTCACATGGAATGGCCTAAGTTTAGGCCCAAGTGCCATGTGGCCTATGTAGTCTAGGTTTAGGTGTCACATGGTTTACTACATGTTTAACCTAGGTGCCAATTAACCTAACTTAGGCACCACAAAAGTTATCAAGGTTTAGGAATAAAATAAATGGCTTAAATTGAGTGCTAATTTAAATGCCACATGGTATGGCCTAAATTGGGGCCTAACATAAGTGCCATGGGCCGCATGGGGTATAAGCATAGGTGTCACATGGCCTAGGTGGCACCTTGCCTAATTGTAGGCCTTAGCTAGGTGCCACATAGGTTATGTTAATTGAGTTTAGTAGTAAGTTAGGCTACTTGTAGGTAATTAAGTAGTAGTTAAGTAAGTAATTGTTAATAGATAGTAAATAATAATTATGACTAGTTAAATTGCAACTAGGTTACAACTAAAATGTTTATTTCATATTGTTTATGTTTCATTTCAAGTTTATAAACTATATAAGGAGGTGCATTAGAAATGTTGAAGGAACACAAATATATATGAAAATAGAATAACCAAATGGTTTGATTTGAAAAGCTAAACCCAAAATGAAATAGAATTGTTTTAGCTAGGAGCCATGTGCTTAAGGTCTAGGCATAACTTAGGGGCCACACAGGTTATTAAAACTAATCTAGGTGCAACGTATTTCATCATCCTTCTCATCTTGTTTTGTCACAAAATGAAATACATTTTCTTTGGCCATGCTTGTAAGGATAACCTTATTTTTAGCATGTTGGGAATTTTTAGAAAAGTAAAACTTCCATGTTTGAATGTCAAGCTTGGTAGCTTTTGCCTTCCTTTTACTAATGTGCTTGGAAAGGTTGTCAAGCTTTGGAACAAACAACTTATCCTTGTATTCAAACTTTGAACACACCTCACACCTCACACCTCACAACATGCATTAAACCATTTCCAACAATAGATTTAACCCATGTGTATTTTGTTGTTCATAAGTCTTAAAACTTATGATGTGCGTTATGTTGGGCTTTTTTTCATTTTTCATTTTCAATGGTGGATTTTATAGTTGGATCTATAGGTGTTGGTGCACTATTGTTAGAGGATGCAATGCAATTTGGTAGAAAAGTTAAAGTTTCATTCGACCCAAAGACATGTCCATCAAGGTTAATTTGTAAACAATTGGGGCTCTTGCGATAGAACTTTGCAACTTAAAAAATACCTATTAATTTCAAATGTCTTCAATGGAAGCATTGGTAGCTTGATTGGTGATCAAACTCCACACTCCAAAGCTCACACTAAAATCTAAAGCAATGAACTCAATAGTCAATAACAAGAAAAGGATGTGTGATATGACATTTGACAATCCATACAAGAGCTCAATGATGAATATCAATGGGAACAAGGAAATTAAAACTTGATACAATTCCAAGTACCAAGGAATCAAGATATCAAACACAAAACATGAAACAAAATAGAAGAAATCAAATTACCAAAAAAAAAGAAAAAAAAAAAACTACACAAGTTTGAAATCCACTCCATAGCTTGACAACAACAAGAATAAGAAAGAGATTGTAGAAGGGGATTGGGATTTGGGAATGAGGATGTGGCATGTGCAGTTGATATAAGAAGTCAATGACAGCACAATATGTCATCACAAGTCTTGAAAATCAATATGTGCAATCAACCCATGAAGTCGATGATAGCAAGATTTTCATGCAAACACAAAGTGAACAATGATTAACACAAGAAAAATCAAGATTACAATGTAAAATAAAATCCAAGTTTAAAAGCACAAAATAAAATGTGAAATGGAAGAATGAAACCTAAAACATGAGGTGAACAACAATACCTCAACAACCTAAAACATGAGGTGAACAACAATACCTCAACAACCTAAAACATGAGGTGAACAACAATACCTCAACAACCTATCCCTAGAGCCTCAATCCTTGACTTGCCTTGACTTGCTTACATTGTTGCAATGTCTGGGTTCTACAACAACAAGCTACAATTAAAGGGCCATACCCCTTCACTTTAAATGTTTTGCTTTAATGTCTCCATTTTTTGATGAAAACTCCTAACTTTTAATTGTTAGAACTTACTACTTAGTGCTTAATGCTCACAAATACACAAGTTGTTGACAAACTGTTTGTAGATGGTGACAATTGAAGTTGGTGTGATGAAAAATGAGGTTATAGAAAATGTTGAAAAGATCCACTAAAGTCATGAATTGAAGACAACATGACAAGAGGGAATGGGTGATTGAAGGCAATACAATGGCAAGCTATGAACATTGCAGGCTATTTGTACTTTTATGACATAACTAGTACTAGTTAAGGAAGAGTGCTCAAAATCCCTTGTTTAGTTTGAAAAAAAAAGAAAAATTGACCCCAAAAAAAAATTGTTACATGGGCCTCTAATAGACCCATCCAAAAACCCATGTATTTCAAAGTGCAAACTTCACGGTTTCCATCCAAAAGCCAAACTTTGCACAGATTGAAAAGACCAAAACATCCAATAAAGATATCCGGTTATACGTACATGTAACGGTTATAGGCAGATATAGCCCGGTGGACCGTGGTATTAGGCACACCTAACTGGAAAATGCGCAGTCGTGTGAGGTCTCGAGTTCGAACCCCGCGCGCGACAAAACACACACATACACACACACTCTCTCTCTCTCTCTCTCACCGCACTTTTGTTTGTGTCGTTGCGGCACGAGATGCGGCGATGGAGAAGGGGTGGCCATGTCTCCAAGTGTGCCACATGTTGCTTCTGTGCCCTTTTTAGCCTGTGTTTTGCTGGCACTTGCTATTCCTGACAATCTGACCTTTTGTCCCCGGCTGCTTTTTCCTCTTCCCCTTTGTTTTGGTCCCCGACGACAATAACCCTCGTGCGTGCGTCCGTCCGTGCGTGCGGGGGAGAGGACGGGCACGCAGGCAGGCAGGCGGAAGGAACGCTGCACTCTTCCCCTGTCCATCTCTTTCTTTTCTTTTGGTGCTTTGCTGCAAACCGTTATGTCTCAGATCGTTGTGATTTTTGCGTTTTCCTTCAGATATGGAAAAGTGGACGAACGAGAGAGAGAGAGAGAGAGAGAGAGAGAGATGCGAGGATGTGTGAGGGAGAGAGAGGGGAAGCGTGGAGATTAGCAAAGAAGAGTAAAAATTCGGTGATGCCGTGAAGTAGATGGATATTGAAACAAGAGAAGAGGAGGGATGGCAGTTGTAACGAGATATGTAATACGGAAAGAAAATCGTCAACTTTGATTTCGAGAACATCGCCAAAGAAGAGAAAGAAGAAGAGATTGAAAAGAGGGAGAGAAATGTAAGAAAGAGAGGAAGAAGAAAAGAAGGGTTTTTGGTGTGGAGAGAGAGGATTAGGGATGGGGAGGAGAGAGAGGAGGTGATACAGAAGGGGGTTTCAGGGGAAGAAGAATGGATGAGAAGGAGGGTGGGCAGTGGTATTGGCAATGCCGACTATGGTGGCCACAGCATCTCACCGCTTCTCACCCCGAACAAGCAATGGCACTACTGGGGTGGGCGTCTTTATCGTCAGCATCCAGCAGCCTCGACCTCGTCATCGCTGCGGCTTGCCCCTTCCCTTCTTCGGGATCATTTCAGGTTTTTTTTTTTCCTCTCCCAATTCTTTCTCGTGTACCTTGTGCCGCATAAGTGGTTTGGGAAAAAAATACTGTGAGGAAATGAATGGGCAGAAGCTGGTTTTGGCGAAATGATTTGTGTAAGTTTATATTTGTAGCCATACTCCATTTGCAGGACTTGGAAGGAGTTCTGAAGAAATTAGGGGAAAGACTGCAAAATCAGCTGTCACAAGCAACAGCCCTGGAGGCGGCACCTGGTGTGGTAGGCCAGTATCTACCACCATGTATTTGTGACAAAAAGCTGCAAATTCAAGACAACAGCTACTTGAAAGTCCGGCACAATGGTTCAAAGAGCACATATGATGAGAATTCTGATAGTCAACAGAATTGTGTTGATGGCAGCAAGTTAGGTCAGAATAGGTTGAGTCTTGCAACTGACGTTGAGGCGACCAGATGCACTTGTGTTTTTGCAAAGAAGCTCACCTGGGGCCCGAGCATTTGGGCTGCAGCAACACTAACCAGATCACAGCACGGTGGATGCAACATCCCCACGCTCTCATATGTTGTAGTTGATGGCATTCAATACAATGCCAACACTCATGTGAGTGTTTACTGTTTCTGTAGAACCTGGAAGTTTGCTCCTGATGTGGTGCTTGCTTGCCTGGATTTGAAAAACCCTAATCTCTGATGGAATGCTTTGGATTCCCAAAAAACCTTTGCTCAAGTGGATGATGTGAGGACTTGTAATTTTTGTTTGCAGACCATGCATTGTGAAGTTATGGAATTCATTTTTGCTTGCAAGTAAACATGGAATTGTCTGAAACGGGACATTCAAGTGTGGCAAGGCTTGTTTGAAGGGCAAGTTAAAGTTGTGTCAACAGGTAATACTATATGAGCAACCTCAAATTGGGAGGGGTCACTTGTCATGCCGCACATGGTCCTCAGCCTTCCTTGCAAAGCAGGACTGCAATGAGGGGATTCTCAAGCCTCATTGGGTGGTTACCCTGGAGAAGCAGCAGTCAGCTATTGATATTGTAATCTGCCTTCTGGACCTTTCCTTGATGATTGAATTGAAACCACTGTGAATCCCAGCAAGGTTTCTCTGTTGTAGGTAGTGGGTAATAGAGATGAAGTAAGTGGGCCCATCTTGTTTGCAGGACAGAGTGGTGGAGCAGCTTAATTGTGGTGCTTTCATAGCATCTACAGTGGGGTTGTACATGGGTACCTCTTGCATGAAGGAATCATTTCTTTCCAAGTAAGTCCCCCAAGTTGGGACTTCAAAACCATCAACCCAAAAGAGCATTTTGCATGTCCTTCACTAACATGTACAATCAATCCTTGTGGGAAACACTGTTAACATTCTTAGTGGTGTTGATGGCGGTTAGGTTGTGGTGGCAGACACTGGCATTTGTGGTGGCATCTATTGCAACAATGCTCTATTTGCTTGCTTGGGCAGGGTCCAGGCTTCTGGACAAATGGCTCCCTGCAGTCCCAGGGATGAGGTGCATGCAAAACACGAGTCACACATGGCATGCCCTTCAGCTCCGATGTCATCAACTTCTATCATGGCCCTTCATTCTTCTCTGGGGAGGCAATGGGTATCTCCCTTTTTTCCAGCAGCTTTTTATTTTGTAGAAAAGTTCCTTCATTTGAAAACTTTGGGGATTTTGAAAATACATTTAGCTTGTTCATTTAAAGAGTTTTACTGAGACCTTGACATCTGTGGGGAGGAAGTTCATAGTTAGTGAAACTCCTAGGTGTTTGTGGTTGACAGGCCTGAGCAGGCAAATGTAGGCATGGCACATCGGTGCAGGCAAGCCAAGCATGCAACTTGGACTGCAGCTGTGGTGGATATGGCAATGGGGGCAGTCGCAGGGGTATTAGTTGTGCGGCACCAATCTTGGATCGCCCATTTTGTTCAAAGGATGGTGAGGATGTTGACTAATGACATACTCCGCACAGGTTGTATCTGGTTGATGGGCGTGCCTGCTGGCTTTAAGCTTAATGATGAGCTTGCAGCCAGACTAGGGACACTTTCTTTGCATGTGATCCAGACATGGGCCACTGTTGGGGTTCTAGTACGTCCAGCTCTGCGAATCTGTCTACCAGTGCTTGGACTTCTTGCTATGTTGCTTGGTATCACTGTGCCTGCAGCAATTCTTGTGGACACTATATTGCTGGGAACAATTCATATTGCAATTCTTCACCAGGCAACTGCTTCTTTATATGCAAATCAACTTCGTGCACTGGCTGCTCTTTGGCGCCTCTTCAGGTTTGTGTCTGGTGCAGATTCGTTTTGCTCCTTGTCTGAGTGTTATGAGCTTTTAGGATTCCACAGGCTTCGGAATTGGCAGATTTCAGCTGGAGTTGTTTTCTTTAATGGTATTTTGAGGTATGGAAATTGAGCTGGAGTGTTGTTTGACCAGGGGAAGCAAGCGAAATCCATTACGTGGAAGGCAAGACACATATGATTGCTCAGTGGAGCAGCTGGTAGCGGGCTCACTAATGTTCACACCACTGCTACTCCTCCTCCCAACCACCTCTGTCTTCTACACCTTCTTTACTCTCATCTATTCAGTCCTCTCTATTATCCGCCTTTGCCTTCAATATCTCATACTCATTCTCCAGTCCTTCCCATATTCGCAAGTGGTCCTCTGGCTCTTTCAACCACAAATGTTTCCTTCAGGCATATGGTTCCAGGTTGTTTGCATGGATCATGATGTCCAGATGAGCAGTTCATTCCAGTCCTTGCCAACCAAGAATGGCCACAGGTATCACAACACTAGAAGGAACTGCGGGCTTCAAGAGACTGTTGCAAGTGAGAGCTCTTCATATATGAATGGGGTTTCTGAAGAAGGGGTTTTAGTGACACAGGCAGTGTGTGGGAAGGCACAAGCCACAACTACATTGGCGTCGAGGCTTGGTGTTGAAAGAGCCAGCCTAGGTGATCCAAACTCTACAGCCAGATCTTTTTGGAAAGATAGATGATCTCTAGGATTAATTATCTGGACACTGTGAAGGATCTTCTTGTTCACTCCCCAACCTCACAATGGACTAATGCATCTTGTATTTGTGCCAAAAAACCATCAACAAGGAGCATTGCTTTGTTTATATGCTTTGACATCCAATCACAACTTGGGGAGAGAAATAGGGTAAAATGTGCAATTTGACTTTAGTCCCTAAGGTATGCTATTATATGTTATTTATGAGCAATTGAAACAGTGGATACAAGTCCTTGACAGGATGAATTTTTGATGGCTGACAGAGAAAATCGTCAAACTGGTGTTTTTTCAGGTGAGCTCTTAGCTCCATTTGTTGAACAGCTGAAAGGGGTGTGCCCTCTATCATCAGCAGTAGCACTCATGTATAAGTTAGTCAGTGGTGGAAGGTAAATGCCATGACCCTTTTGAAAATATCTTCTTTCAGTAACACAATCATTTGGCAGTGCCAAGGTGTCAGCAGTATGAAAACTTGACTGCATGCATCAAATTAAGGAACCTTGGAAGAACTTGTTGGTTACATTTGACATATGACATAAGATCCTTAAGTAAATCTTGGATTGGCAGGTTCACCTGTAAGTACTATACAGATTCTATACAAATCAGTTTGGATATAGGAGAGTTTAGTATTTGATCAGTGCTAACCCTGATTCTCATTTGGTGTTGAGCATTCTAGTAATTAGCTCAATATTAGAGTTCCAATTTCAACTGCAGAATTTTTTGAGAACTGAGTTGAATTTGAGAGAGTGGCTGTTCAGGATACCAGGTGCACTGGAATTAGAGATGGGAGAGAAGCTGCCGTATACATTACTGAGCATTCCAATGTTTTGGAGGTTATGCTATGAAGCAGTCATCATGACCCTTCACAACCAATGACAAGATCAGGCCATTTTTTTGTGATATCATACTTCAAGCTGGGGACTGCACATGTCAGCACGCATGACTGAAAACAGGATGACAACCTACTATTGCACAGGTACGAGGACATCTTAAATGTCTTTTTAAATGTCATGGTTGTGTTACTGGTGATGGCTCCTGGATGTAAAAGGTTCACACTGTATATCATGTCTGCTTGTTCTGATGAACTAATTCTGTTTTTTATTAGTCATTTGGATTTCATGGTTTTATTCTCATTCTCCGCTCCATTGTCTTGTCTATTGCATCTGCATGACAACTTGCTAGGCAGGGGTACTGTCAGTTCTGTTTTTGGGGTTAACTCAAATTGTACCTATCCAGGTACTTACAGTGATACAATTTTGTAGGTATTTGGACCATCTTGATCAGCACAGCTCAACCGATGCAGTGCTCACCTTGTGTGAACTTCTGAACCTACTGTGATTGAGCATTACTGACTAGTTGGAGTAATGTAGTGCTTATCTCAAACCAGTGAAATTAGAACTAATTCAGGACTCATTTTGGAGTCCACTTATTTAGGACCAGCTTTTTCTCAAGTGGAGGAGGTAGCCAATATTTTAGATATGGGATGATGATATGACATTCTGTCTTGCAATTGCATCACCCTGAGTGGGTTGGAGAAAAAGAGAAACAAGAGAAGGCAGTCAAGGATACACATTGTTATTCTAATTCTGTCTTGAGCAATTTTTGGGTTTTATCCCCAGCCCTAAGCCCTGACATAGAAGATTTCTAATATTATGTTCCATTGGAGCAATCACTTTGAGATGCTTGTACATCTTCTTGCAACCTTAAGTTGGTTGCACTGATGAATTAGCTTGTTAGGGTTCAACAGATGGGAGCTTTCATCCAAGTTGCTTGCATCCTTGCCTGCAACTTGGGTATGGTGATAATCAGATTTATAGGCCTGGATAATCGAATAGTGGTGGGGAAATGAGACATTATATAGACTGCTATGGTTGATGCTGATGCATTTTTTCATGAAATGAAGAAAAAGGATCAAACCTGAGGGGATGTAAAATAATTAGAGAAAGCATTTTGATAAAAGTCTATTGAATTCTAGTTTGAGTGCTCACATCCCACCAATTAATTTTCAGAGTGTTTAGGTTGTGTACATGTGTCCGTAGAAACCATTTTTTCTGGGGGCAATTGCTTTTAGTTTGTGAACACAGAAAATATCAGCTTGCTTGGTTGTTTCTTTCTGGAATCCTTAAAATGTTTGGATTGCTGTGGATGATGCATGCTCCTAGCACCTCCAGTTGTTTATGCAATGTACGGTGTTTGTGTGAATTTGTGAATGTGCATGTTCTATTGTTATCGCACTTTTGGTGTACAATATGCTCTTATCACCTTCGCTTGTTGTTAGGTAATGTTTGGTGTTGTGTGAGTTTGGAAATAGGCACGTTTTATTATTATTGTGTTTTTGGTACAGAATGTGTTATGGGTAGTGATGTGCTACATGGCTACCAATCCAAGTATAGAATATTATAACATCTCTTGATTGCCATGCATGTGGTACTCCTGGTGATGGGTATGATCAGTTTGAAGAAGAGGTACAAGAAACAACTATGAACCAACGGCTCTTCATTGGTGATTTGGTTGATAGCTTACTGTTGCAAACAATGTTAAAACAGTGGAAATGTGTGCCTCATAGGCTTTCTTTGAGGCCTTGGAGGAACAACACATCAGGGTTGACTACTTGAAAAATGAGAAAACTCCTCCAAAAGCTTTTTAAAATTCAAAACATTTTAATCGGCCTTCAAGTCTTTTGAAGAAAATATTAGGGGAGACTTGTTTGTGGCCAAGGGTGTAAAATAAACCGGTATAGATCTTAGTAGTTGAAGAGACAACAAAAGAAATAGGAAATACTCAAGCTTAAATTGGCATGAGTGATAAGACAAAAGTGCTTAACAATGTTTGCACCCAATGACATTTGACATGAATTTGAGATTGGTCGTTTCGCATATTCAAAAAAATGGGACCAGTCTAAGGAAGTTGGTTCCATCAAACAATCTCATCTTACAAATAGTAAAATCTCTTATGCAATAATCTATGGTAACTTGCAAGGGTCTGGAAATTGGGGAATCCTCACCTTATAATGAAGAGGATGTGAATGAGGTAGTGAAGATTCCAACATTTCATTTTCTCGCAAAATTCTAGTTGGATTATTATGTGTCATCAAACATAAGGTGTCACATAAAAGGAGGATGAGGTGAGGAATACTATACATACTCAAAGGTAGTTCTCTCATGTGTATGTGCATCCATCCATATTTTGAATCACCCAAGTCAAAATGCAATAGATTTTTCCCCCTTTGTTTGTTGAAAAATTTGTGAAAACATAACCCAAAACAATGGCTTTGGATATTGTCCATGTTTGGATGAAGGGGTTGTCACCAAAAGAAGGGGGATAACTTCAACATGTAATCCTTTTTCTGTTATTTGGATCATAGTATCAACATCAACTCTGCAATAGTGGCTGCATTAGGCTCATTATCTTAATAGTGACCACCAACTTTCTCTATTCCTCTCCTCAACTAGGTTTAGACCATAACTAAAGACTTCAGGGGATCAAAACTCTCCTTGGATTCCTCTCAGAGAGCCCACTGGTCTTGTGGATGTTCATAGATAAGCATTGACTTCATGCACCCATGCCCTTTCCACCAGAATCACTTAGCAAAGGAGTTGGATAGAGAGATAGATTGGATCCTAGAAACTTAGTTATTCACTTGGCACCCATAACAAACCTGAAACCCTTTTCTCTCTAGAGCTCCCACAATTCAGCAAATAATTTGTCTCCCAAACTCAATCAAACTAGTAGGTTTTCTTAGGATCCCCAATCGACACCCAAACCCGTAAACACTCCACATGGATCACCCTAAAATCATTTGACATTGTCATCACCTCCCTTGACTTAGTCCTTATATCTAACATAGATTAACCTTTTATTTTCCTGAAGACTACAACATAGCGGAAAGTGATAGCTTCAAGCTAGAAGAAAACACAAAACAGAAAGGCATTCTTCCTTTTCGGTCCAAAAAATTCACTCCAACACACATTTCTACTTTTTAGCATCAATTTTGAAAGGAAAACTTAGCATCTTTTAATGACTTGAGCTCCTTCATTTATCATTCCTCCCACTTTCTCTCGGCTCCATCAACTTCCCAACACTAACCAATCTTGTGCAACGTGATCTACATGGCTCATTCAAGAGCCACCCCAATGGTAGTAGTAAACCCGCTCCATCACCAAAGCCAATTAAAAAAATCATCTCCATCGTATTGCAAACTTCAAACACCATAAACATGTAAACAAACAAAGCACACCAAAACACAGAAACAAACAATGGACATCAAATTTTCAATGTCTTCAAAATTCATGATGAACAATTGTCCGGTATTTTGGTGTCTTGTGTCATCATGAATTAGGGTTGTTTCCCTCCTTTCATCCACATCCACCTATTCCAATTTAACATTTATAGTTCACTCCCAAGTGCATTCCAAGGCAAATGAAAAACATGCCATCAAGGGTCTATCAAGTTTCTATAAAATTTCAGCCCCCCCTTTGTCCTAGGCCACTTTTGTGGCTGCATGCCCTTGATGGCTTATTGTCCACATCAAACTAATTGGGTGTCCTATTATAAAAACATTCTCTCTCTATTTGAAGCTACTTTTCCCCCCAAAAAACCACATGCCTTCTATTGTTTCCATCCCCCCTTACATCCATTCAATGTCTTTCATTAATTTTGAGGCCTTATTGTTGGTTTGGTAAGCAAAACAAATGGTTGTGAGTAGGATATGAGAATTTGTTTTTTTGAACTTGACATACAATGATAAAGATTGCCTTAGTACCTTGGTAGCTTTGACATTAATCATGTCTTTTTAGAATTGTCAAAATTTTCAGAATTTTTTTTCAATTAACGAAATTTGTGAAGGGAAATTTTGAATCTTCAAAAATATTTCATTTTTCAAAATGAGAATTTCAAAATTAACTTATAATTCAACATATACATGCTAGGGTAGAATAACCCATCACTGATTGACAGGTGGTGATTGAACACCTATTTAGTGTGTTACAACATTGGCATCAATTCTTACTTATGTTGATTTTTATTCAAATGGACACTCATGATCGAATGTTTGGTCATACATCTTGTGTTTGGGAATGATCCCGAGGTGAACTGAAAACAAAATAGAGAACATACAAGCAAACAAACTACCTTGTTTTAAAATAGACCCTATACAAAAAACAATTCAATCAAAACAATGAGGATACCTTTGGATACCATTGAATCAAAAACCAAGTAAATCCATTAAGGACTTTCCCATCACAATTCATATGTTGCATTTTCCCATAAAAAATTTGGAAGCAACAAGGCAAAGATAGATATCACATAACTTTGCAATCCTAGAGTAAAACCTTGTAGTTTTAAAGCACACATGTCACATTAAGGAGAAAGTTCATTGTAGGAGTTTCAATGTTTTCGAGAAAGATTACAATTTGGGATCAATAATAGATTAAACAACTTAGTTACAACTAAGATCAAGAAGGCAACAAAAGTCAACCCTAATGCAAAGGAGGTGAAGAAGAAAAATTCTTACTACATTTGAAATTAAGGAAGAAGTAGAAAAAGTTCCTATTACATTTGTAATCAAAGAAGAGGTAGAATAGCTTGAAGAAATTGTGAAAAAAAAAAGATCTAAGTGGCATATGAAAGTTAGTACAAGAATACAATGTCAAATATTCAAACTACTTCTAATTATCATTGGATTCAATAATTAACATTTATAAAAGTGCCATCCTGCTCTAGTAATAACACAAGTCATAAATTTCTTTCTTTTCCATCACGTCACACCTTGATATACATTCCCATTGCCTACACATCCACAATTGATGTCACATTATATTGGAAATTTTTTCTTAACTTTTATGAATTACTTGTTTCAAATGAGGAGTTGGAAACCTATGCACTTAAACACTATCTAAATCTAACATATTTTTTTGATTTCTTGGTCTTCATACATAAAACATGGATTTGTACCTCTTGTAGGACCTACATGGATACCTCCAAGTGCTTAGAGATTGGGCCCAAGAGGAGTAGAACTAAAATGAATTTGCATGTGCAAAAAGAAACCTTGTAGCCACATACCAAAGGTGCACCATTGGCAGATTACCTTCCAACACATCTTAATGGGTGAAAAAAACAATGAAATGGGGTTTCAAGGATTAATTATGAAAACCAAAAGAATCGGTATCCCCAACCAACCACCCTAACAACACAAGTGAATCAACATTTGTAACCAATAACATAATAGCAATGCCAACCCACCACAACAATAATACACAATTCAACCAAAACTAATAAATAACCTAATGCATCTAAATGGGGCAAATAAATAGATCAATAATTAAAAGATGCCATGAATGCAATGGAAAGGGGACACACATCTTTAAGGGAAGCTAATAGGTATTAGAACATTCCATTAACTTCATTTTCATATCACCTCAATGGTAGAACTAAAAGTAAAAAAGTGGGCCCCCAAGGTGTGTTAACAAAACAAGAGGATGAAGCAATTGCCACTTGGGCCTAAAACATGCAAAAGGTTGGGTTATATGTCACCCTTTAATAACTAAAATTGAAGGTTGTTGAAATCACATAAACCAAACCTACGCCATTTTGGAATGGTGTTCCAATAAGTACTTAGTGGTTCTAGTTCAAAAAACATCATTTAGAAATCAACATACACCTTGCAAAAAGACTAGAAGTTTATAATGTAAAAAGGTTAACTAGGGAAACATGCCATACCTTCTATTATGACTTAGAAAACATGAACACATAACATAAATACCCATTAGATCACTCTTAAAATTCAAATGAAATAGGGATTCAAGCAAGGCACCAATCTAGTGCTAAGCTTTTGGCTAGGCGAGGTTCATGTGATGTCTACAACACCATTCCCAAGTCATAGTCCAATGGTTGATTGTGAATTTTGTCAATGCAACAAGAATAGCCTTGCCTGTTTTTTACATTTTCAGAGGTTCAAGGATGCGAAAAGATTACATAAAGTTATGTAGACCAAGAACATGCATGGCAATGTACAAAAAAACTTGGATGACAACTAACCTTTTCAACCAATGGTTAATTTTTTTCTACAAATATGTTAAGGGGGGGTTTTTCAAGGTAATCAGTATCTCTTGATTTTCAATGCACATGGGTCACATCTTATAATAAAGGCCTTTGAAGTTTGAACAAATAACAAAACTAAGGTTTAACATGGTCACCTTGCCTACACATACTTTGCATGTGTTATAACCATTGGATGTCACCTACTTCAAACCATTTAAGAACGCATTTAAAAAGGTAAAAAACAATGTTATGGGAAAAAATAAAATCTTGAACCAAACAAAATCACATTAGTAGAATGAGTGGACAAAGCCTTGCAAACAATCCTTGAAAAAGGAAACATAAAAATCAAGGTTCAAGGTTTGTGAAATTTGGCCATTGAATCCTATAGCCGTGGTTAGAAAGTTTAGTTCAAGTGAAATGTTTACAACAATATAAGAGGAAGATCATGAAAATTCATACTAGTTACATGCAATAGATGAATCCAACAATAGTGGGGATGAGGTTGAAGTTTTATAGAGTTGTTGAACATTGCTAAGACTTTCCAACTAATGTCTACCATTATTCCTACATTAGAATGCCCCTTTTCACCCATAACCAATTATTATGTAAAAATGCCATGCAGTCTTACCACCCCAATAGACAACTAAGAAAAGGACCAATCGGTGGTGAACTTGGAAGATCCTAGACTTTTGAATTAAATGACTTAACTAATCCAAGCTAGATTCAAAAAGTTGTAGGATTGGGTAACCTATTGTTTATGCCATGATTACCAATAAGGAAAAATAAGGCAAGGAACCATTAATGGACTATTCCAATTCACATGTGGTCACATTATACCAATACTTGGTATTGTTGAAACAAAAGACAATGGACAAAAAAGTTGCTAATGAAATTAAGGAGTTGAAATCAAAGGAAAAAGAAAATCAAGAAAAGTTAATAATACACTTACCCAAGTTAAGAAAACAATTCAAAGGAGAATTGAGAAAGACAAATAGATCTAAGTTCAATGATGCATGGTTTGTTGCTATTGTTAAAATTAATAGTGAAACATTCCACAACAATTTCAAAGCAATGTTTCAAACCCATCCTTTAAAATACATTGGGTTTGGCTTAGGAAACACATATGTGCAACAAAGAAATGTTAGAAAAAAAAGCAAGGCAAAAAATGCAACTTGTTGGGCATGTACCAACCAAGTTACAACTTTCCACTCAACAATAGTAAATTAGAGAGGCAAGGGTTTGCAATGGGTTTTGATGGCATTGGTGATGCGCAATTAGAGGGGAAAAAAAAGGTGTGAAAAGGTATGGAGGTTTTATGATAGGTTCTATTGGTTCTGATGACTTAGAAAGGATAGATAAATTGAAAAAAATTAGAAGACAAAAAAGGGGGGACAATGAGAAAAGATATAAATAATGAAGAAGAAAGAAGGCCCCAAAAAAATGTGTAGAGAAAAAAGAAGAATGAACAAATAAAAGAATACACATATCATCTGTAATATCATTTTAACATACAAGATGTTTCTTGAGAATTTTAAATACACAAATTATTTATAATAGAAAATTAGGTTACTAAATTTTTTAATAGAATTTGAGGTATGTGAATTTGTAGTCTAACTTTACACTACACATTTGGGTACTAAAAGTAGAATTGGGTTTCAAAGTTTAGGTGTACAATTTTGCAATTCGATTGGGTATTGAAACTTTCTCCAATTCCAATGTGTTGTGTTTAGGGGTCAAACTCATTCGTTTTCTTCTTGACCAACACCACCATCATCATCAACCCCTTCAACTATGATGACCTACAAACAAGAGCAAATGCAAATCAACCACACTTGAAGGATGGTGTTGATGGTGTTGACCTAAAAACGTGAAACATATAGGAAGGTCACAGTTGAAAAAACAAAAGGGGTAAAAGATTTAAAGGGAACAATAACTCATGTTTGTCATGAATGACAACAATGGTGAGGGTCTACTATAGTGATAATGAAGGTCTACCATGATCTACGAAGGTCATGTGATGTTGTTGGTGATTGAGGTCAATGATCGGCGATAGTGTCGAGTTTTTGTAGAAAACCACAAAACATACAATAGACTTGAGAGGCAAAGAAAGAGAAAAACTTGAAAGAATGTGTGTGTGTGTGATTAAGACATACACACACATTAAACCCCTATGTTATCTTTATGTGATGACATTGAGTTCCTATAGAAACACACAAGAAACTCAAACATGAAAGCAAAGTTGAGTTATTGTATAAACACCAAAAAAATTCAAATTTGAAAAAAGTCAAGTTCCTATAGATATTGATGAAAAATTCGGATACTTGGGAATGAAATCGAGTTCCTATAGATACACATAGAAAACTCAAAAAATTGGGAATGAAATCAAGTTTTTATAGATATGCATAAAAAATTCATAAACTTGAGATAGATGGAAACAAAAACTTTGAGAGAGAGGAAGACCAAAACTCTAAAAGAGGAGACTAAGAATGAAAGGGAGACTACAAGTGAAAGAAACACACTATCACACACATGCATTGAACCATTGAGAAAAGGAGACTCAAACACAGGGAGATTCAAACTTAAAGAAGGGGAGATCAAAAAATTGAAAAAAAAGGGGAGATAGACCAGAGTCGGTTTAAGGAAAGAAGTGTGATGGTCATCGTTAAACGAGCTTCTCTCATATTTAAAGGGAGATGAGGAGATTGCCCCATGTGGCATTTGGAGGTTGTCAATCTTAAAGTAAGGGGTTACTATTTAGAAGATTTTTATTTCAAAACCCTAGACAAACATGTTATTGTGTGGCTAGTGTTCTAGATATTTGGACATATTATAAATTTTGTAAAAACTTGAACAATACAAAAAAAATTGAAAAAAAATATATATTCTATTATTTATGGGAGGAAGGTGTCCTTCCATAAGATTTGAAATGTTTGTTCAAAGGGTGTAAAACTATGGTATATGTTTTGTCCATTTGTTTTAAAACATCAAGACCCTTTTCATTTTTAATAACCACAACTTTTTCATTTTGGCTTGAGATTGAGTGTTGTAAACATTTATTAGTGATGTAGTTGAAGGTTCATTTAAGTTTTTTGAGGACCTTGATCAAAACATGGTTATTAAGCACTTGAGTTTTGAATTCTCAAGTGTTTGCTCACCAGCTAATCTACCTTACCAAGGTACTATGGAAATGATGAGACAATTTTGACTTTAAATTGATTTTTCATTTTAAATGGTCTTCCTAATGTTACCTCACAAAGAGGTTTCAATTGTTCTTGAGAATTTTCTATTCCTTCTATAGGCATAAAAGAATCAACATGATTATGCACAATCTCATGGATTCCACCTTTTAATTTTAGAATTTTACCTTGTAACTCCAAAATATTTGATAAAGAATGGTTTTGTAACACAAAGTTGTTGGTAATCATCTATTGTAGTTTCATGAACTCCAAGGTCATTTTCTATTGTAAATCTTTTGGCTCTTCAAATGTTGAACATGGAAATGATTGTACAATGTGTTCATTCTATGATATATGTAAAGGTTAATTTTTTTCAAGACCTTGAAACTCAGTTTTCTTGCTACCATCAAGGATGTCAAGATTTTGTGGCACCTCCCATTTATTTTAATATAAGGATCCAAAATAAATATGGCATATGAGTGGTTACAAGATAAGTTGTGTTCACCATATCGTAAAAAAATCAATGTTAAGTGTGGCTAATGTGACAATTGCTAAACCAACAAAATTCAATTGAATAGGAACCCAACAAAACAATTATTTGACATACATGTTAAGAAAAAAAATCAATTCAATAAAACATGACTAAGATAGGGACTTTTGAAAATAAGATCCAAATTTGGTCATTCAAAAGTTCATAGCTATTTTTTGGTCTAGGTTTTTGTAATTATTTTTGAGAATTCATGTTTATTATTTTAACATGTATCACATATTTGGTCACTATAAGACATCTTGAGATGAAATGATTTGAAAATTACATTTGATTCTTCATGCAAATTCAAGACTACAATCCATTTCAAAAGTCCACTACTATATGTTCAATGTATATTTATTGAATTTCATCATTATGTAAATATTTTTATTCAAGTAAACAATCTTGAACCATAAATTTTTTTGTCACATTAATGATTTTACCATATGTTTATAACATTTGAATAAAGTATCTTTACAAAATGTTCATTATGATGTAAAAAGTGAGCACCCCTATCTTGCAACTATCCATATGTCTTCCAATCCGTGGTCCAAAACACAAGTCTTGAGTTGAAAAAACCTCCAAATGTGCGTACATATGTGCACAACCCACTTTGCACATGTACATTTAGCCTATTTAGATAATGGATCAAAAACTGGAAATCTTACATTCAATCCATGGTTGTAATCCTAGACAACCATGAGCTATTTGCTCTAGAAGGAAAAATGATATCTTCTTCTTTAATTTTGATTGCTTTTGTGACAATGCTATTGATAAGATCATTTCTATGTATATATTTTTTGTATCCTTTCATTTAAAAAATTCCATGTACCAATGGTGTTATGCCAAGTCAAATGTTAATGACAATATTATCCAACCCAATCTTTTTTTGCTCAATGTTTGGCAATGATTCAGGACATTATGATAATCTTTAATTGTTGCATTTGTATTCTATCCAATGGGGGGAATTCTTGAATAGCTTTTATCCCACATGTATGCCAAAACTACAAATTGCAATGTAATGGCAATAAGTAAACAAGAACAAAAAACTTGTTGAAACTTTGATTAGATGAAATATATTTTACAAAACAATTTCAGATTAACCTTGTTTGGGCATTCAAGTTTGTTTGAAATACTCAATGAAAATAACCTCAATTGCATGATCAATGAATATATGGTCCAACAATGCAAGGGCAACTTTGTAAGTTTCCACTATCAATTTACTAAAAGTTTTCAAATACATTTCCATGCCTAGTTTGCACATGCCACTCTCACCTCTATTGCTCGAACCTTCTTTATCAAATGATTTAACCAAAGTCAATGATCCAACCCGCATCATTTTATTTTACATGAAATTCTAGTCAATACATATGAAAAGTCTTCTCAAATACATAGAGTTCAAACAAAAGCAAACTTGAGGTAAAACAATTTCATCAAGTGAAAATTGTGAATATGCAATTATACATTGATGCGTGGTTGACCACGAAAGCATTTGGTTTCCAATAAGGATCCACAGAGACAATTTTTTTAATCTTACAAGAGACAACCACAATTTTATATCACTTGCCTTTGCACCACTCAAGCAATTGGAATATAAAGATCCCAGGGGGTTTGGGGTGACACATAAACAATATTGCAAGCCCAAAAATACACCCCAAAACCATAATTTGGGATGACCATTTTTTCAAAAAAATTGTCATAATGCTAAATTTGGGCCTAGTTTGGACATCCAAGTTCTCCAAATCACAAAGGGATCATTGTGCAAATGGACTAGGATACTGGCTGTGAACATGTCCTTTTGTTACGATGGATGAATTATTTTTTCAATTCCAACTATAATTGACAACTTCCATGAAAACATTCTATGCTTCCAACTACTACATGTTCCAACCCTCTCCTAGTGGAGCTGCAATTGCACTTGTAGGTGCAAATGTTGCAATCTTGCATTAGATTTTGGAGGGACATGTTAGTGTTTATTGCTTTGATGGAGCATTATTGAAGACTACTGTCGGTCCAAGTTTCACAACCCTTCAAACTTTGTGAGATGTAGTGGTCACATATTGTCATGGACAACACATGTCTATCAAAAAATTAATTAATTTGGAAGATTTCATGTTTTTTAAAAATCTTGAATATTTCAAAAGATTTTTATTTATTTTTCACAAGATTTTTTTATTTGAAAAAATTTTGGCTGAAAATTTCAACATTTTTTACAAATAATATAAGTAATGTTCAAGGTATCAAGGTATCACAATGCATAAGTGCAATTTTTCCTTTGGTTTCATGGGATTGGACTTGTCCTTGCAAGATCGAAATGGAGAGTTTATTGTAGGAGGTTCCATCCTTGCAGGGCATGTCTCTTAGAAGTTAATCAAGAACCAAAAAATGTGCTAATTGGCTCGGATATCATGCTTCATAAATTGTTTTTATTTTTGACAAGATTTTGTTCCATGATTCCATTCTTGACTAAATATGAAACAATTCAAACAAAAATTTAAATTGACCGATTAAAATATTACTAGGCATATGTGCTTGAAATGTTTGGAGATTGTACCTTTGTTAGTTTTGTTTTACATGATGTATCTTTTACTTCCAAAAGAAACATTTCACTTTGGAATGAGTCTTTTTTAACGAATGGAAACACTAATTTTATATGTTTTTTTTAACTTGTCATTTCATTTTTTGCTAGTCAAAAAAATCAGTTGAATGTGAAACAAGGTGTCAAAAATAACTAGCATCCACTATGTAGCTTGTCACATGATTGGTCATACCCTTCGTTAAGAAAATAAAATTGATTAGAGCCAATAAGATTGCATAACATGACAAGAAACTTAGCAAACCTTCTCTAATATATAATTATCGAAATTATAAATTAGGTTAATAAATTGGGGAATAACATTCGAAGGTAAACAACCTAAATTAGGTTTATGCTACAATCACACATAATGTTAAGTTGATGTTAAAAGAAGCAAGTGTTTTTTTGTTTTGTTTTTGTTTTTTTTTCTGGGTTCTATTCACATGAGAATGTTAGCAAACATTAAATCTTCCAAAAAGCAGAAGTCTTAAAATAAAAATACAATGTTAGATAGTAGCCCATAAAAGAAAGGGGCCCTAAGTCAATATTACGTTTAACAAAATAATTTTCCATGGTTTTCTCACTTGTGAATTCACAAGTAAAAAAATAAAATTTATTAACTTTTAGGTCAATGCTAACTAGCATAGGCCATTTTTGAAAAAATGATGTATTTAAATGTTAACCTACTTATTAAACACTATGGGGACCTAACACCAAGTCGGAAACAACTCCCTTTTTATTTCAAATGTGTATTTTGAGGGATATCCCCCAGCAGAAGAACCCTAGGGCATAAGTTATGCCGGGGGAACTAAACCCCAATTTTATATGTTCCCATGGAAAAATAAAATAAAATTCGGAAAGGAGAAAAATGCAAGGAAATAAAAAGAGAGTTGTTTCCTTAAGGGGAGGTGCCAGTACTGGTGCATTCTTCTGAGGTCTAGGGACACCCTTGGGTTCACACCCTTGGGGAGGCCCTCTCTCAGGAGAACACTCTTGCAGCGGAACCCACTTAGGACAAGTTATTGAAGCTTTAGTGCACTTGTGAGCAACAACATTCTGGGATATAATCTGAGCAACAACATTCTGGGATATAATCTGCCGATGTGCCTGCCTGGTCGCCGCTGCCAGCAAAGGCGGCACGTTCATAAGTACACACAAAAATTTAAATTTCGCTTTCATGTAACGGTCTCTTCAGCGCTCTGCTCCTGCACGGTCCCGAGTCCCGACCCCCTCCTCTCATCCGTCGTCGCCGAGTTTGCTACTTTTTCTTCTGCAGCACAGCTGCTGCTGAATTGCCTTGTTGTTCCAGTGTCGTGGACTTTTGCCTTAGATTAATCGCTTTGCCAATCCATCGGTTTTTTGTTGCACAGTAGCTGATGAAAAGACTGCAGGGTTCACTTCTTCTTCTTCTTCTTCTTCCATGGTAGTGAACTTTGTCAGCGGGGTTTTTGGCGCTGGACAATAGATAGGATTTCTGGAACGTCTTCAAGTGTTTGGTGGTCCCACATTTGACAGGTTGCATTCTCTCGTCGATATCTGACATGTACTTACAAGCTAGTTGCTTGAAGGGTTTTGCCCACCGCTGTTTCTTGGATTTCTTTCTCTCATAGATTTATTATTTTTGCAGCAAAGCTTTTTTTCTAGTTTGGAAATGCCGTCATCCAGTTCCTTGGGTGTTTTTCGCCAGAGGTTTCTCTCTGTTCCTTTTCTCATGGATTTTTGCAGCGCTTCGGTTTAAGGTGATTGTGAAACAACCGTTGAAAATACGCCTTCCAATTTTTGCAGGCGTGTGACGCGAGAAGTGTGAGAAATGGTGCTGCATTCAGGTCTTTTTTGGCAAGAGCGTATCCATCCATGGGAGGTCGAATGGGAAATTGCACTAGGACTTAAGCGTATTTCACAGTACTCAAACAATCAGTTGATCCTTCTGGTGGGGGAGGGGGATTTCTCGTTCTCATTGGCTCTTGCAACTGCATTTGGGGCAGCTCACAACATCGTCGCTACATCTCTTGATTCTCGAGGTGAACCTAATTTCTTCTACAGCTTCATCTCTTTCCTTCTTTGTCTCTGTCCACTTCTGCAGACAATTTGGTGTTGTGGACGTGGGATAAACTATCTGCTTTCAATAACCCTAAGCCCTAAACCATGCGCATTCACAGAGATTCAGTTGTCTAACGTTGTCAAATATCTGTTGCGTTGTGGAGCAGATGAAGTATTGCAGAAGTATGGACAAAATGGTGCTGCTAACCTCTGTGAACTAGAAAGGCGAGGGGCCCAGGTTCTCCATGGAGTGGATGCACGGAACATGGCAAACCCACACCAGAGTGGGTTGGGAGACAGACTGCGTTTATTTGATCGCATCATCTACAACTTCCCACATGCTGGCTTCACAGGACCAGAAAATCTTGTGCCTGTGATCAAGTAATTTTTCTTACCCACATCCATCATCTACTTGGTTGTCTTCATTCAACCACACCAAAAATGGTGCAGCAATTCATAGTCTTCCATTGGAATTGTTGCTAACATTTTAGATCCATGATCAATCTCCATAATTGTAGATTCAACCACAATTGTTCATGGATTTCTATTAAAATTTTAATGACATGTGAAGTGTCTGTGAATATTTGTCTACATAGGAGACACAAAGAACTTATTGGTCTTTTCTTTGAAAATGCGTCCAAGATGCTCTTGCATGGAGGGGAGGTTCATGTAACACACAAGCTGGGTCCCCCATACGATCAATGGGGATTGGTTGAACAAGCACAGGCAAGTGGACTTGATCTCAAGGATAATCCACAGGAATTCCACCGCTCCATTTTCCCTGGATATTGCAACCGCAGAGGGGCATATTGCATTCGCACTGGCGCACTACCTGGGGCCACATTTGGTCTGGGCAAATGTGCCACTTTCATGTTTCATTCAAGGTTAGCCCGTTCTCTAGGATTCGGGTTCTATATCTGGTATTTGTGGTATGGAATGGTTATCAGATACTTCACTCCCATGCTTGTAAATGCAAGTGAAGCTGCTATTGAGCACAGCTGTATTTTGATATCAGACACACATCTATGTTGTCTAATTTGTTTTCTGTGGTGATGTTGTGCAGCTCCAAATGTGTTCAAAGAAAGGAGAGTACCGTATCAGGCCTCCAAATTCAAAGAATCCCTGCCCATTGTGTGCAAGACAGCATGATGTGTAACACACCTCTCAGTAATCATCTTGCATGGATACAGAGGCAACAGCTGTACCCAGGAATTCCCATCTTTCCAGGCAACATGCATGATGAGTATTGCTTCAGGGATACACTACTGGGACACTCTCCTGATCACTTCGGAGTGCTGCATACAATTGCTCCACTGAACCTCCCGGTGTCTAATGGGGCTTGCCACTTTTCTAAATATACTCCACAGATATTCTACTCAACTCCAATGAACTGGGGGTTTTGAGGGAGAATGTTGAAAGGATGCCCACACATCATGAAGTCCTCACATGTTTGTGATAGTGACTTCACTTCATTTGAAGATTAGCCTTTTAGCACCAGATGGGCTCTAAGGAACCAGAACTATTCTACCACCATGCCGAAGTACTTGCCACATGCCTCAAATGTGATCTTGTGAATATGGTAATTAGGCAAGAAGAAATTCTAGACTTTGCTACAAAGTGTAGCAAGGTTTTTTAAAGTCCAGAGCAGTTGGTCAGGAGAACCTGACTGACAGTTTTATCTTCTCTGCCTCCAGAGTTGTCAACTTGCCTACTCTTTTAGTTTCTATAAAGAATTGCAATTTGCATTGGCTTTCATGACTTCTTTTTGCCAAACAAGATAGTGTCACCTTCTTGACCTGGGTAGAGTCTTGGAAAATTGTTGCATGAGGTTTTAGTTCACTTTTGTGTGTGAATTTATTATAATTGCATACCCAGCAGTAAGTGGGTAGCCCTGCAAAAATATATCTCACATCAAAGTTTAGTTTACTTTTTTGTGACCTCAACAATGTTTTTTTTTTCATTTTTTTGGTATTCAAATTTTTGCTAAGTTTAACAATAAAATTATTAGTAGAATTTTCACTAGAAAAAAATAATGCCAAAATTTTCCCAATTTCTTTGTCGAAAATGGCGAATTTTCACCAGACAAAAAACACTTAACCCTACCCATTAAACTAAAACTGAGACTGGAACCCAGGATGCTACTAATGCTGGACCAATCCTCATGATTGGCCAATCAGAAACAGAAAACAACAGTCAGATCATATTTATTACACTCTTCTTCGGCAGGTGAATAGCTTGCCATGCACCAAAAAACAGAGAGCCAAATTGGCATGTTTTCACTTTTCTTTGTCCAGTTTTAATATGTTGGGTCACATACTGATGCCTTGGGTGTACCAGGACCTGCGTTAGTAGTTTGTACCATGGTAAAAATCCTAAAATCCATGTAAATCATTTATAAGTATTACAAATATCCTATGATTAGGCTAAATCAGGGTCTCAGAGTTCAAATCTAACATTTTTTGGGCTTTAATCTTGCCATTAAAAACCTCACTCACAAAGGTGAAGGTACCAATGTGGGTGCTGGTTCACCCTGGCAACATACTGAACACCGCCAGGGATGCTTTAAGATTGTTTAGCCTTCTAAATTGTTTTACCAATGCAATTTATTACATTCATACCATATTACTGAAGTATCTACCATTGTGTTGGCAAATAATAACTAAGTAGAAGCGACGTTGTCAAACTGCAAATAGACCAGATTTTTGTTGGGCTAAGTTGAAATTCTGCAGAACAAAACCAGTCCTTGAGATGTTATTTAACATGGGCATAAGACCATGTTAAGGAGAGACAGAAACAGCTGACATAATAATATCACAAAACCAATGTGCATACATTGCAACTGTCTTGAAGGTGACCAGTGTGCACATGCAGCCAAGTTGCACTTTTAAACCCAATCTAATGTATGATCAAAACTTCAAATATACCTTCAAAGAGTGTATATACCAAAACTTCAAAGATCCATGTCTGGTGTTGCATTCTAGGATAAACACAGTGCAATTAATTGAGAGTTTTCCTTGCTCTCAGTGACAAAGTCACTGAGTTTGACCAATGACTGTGTTAAAGAGGAGTGATCTCCTTTCGTGCATTCGACACATGTGCTTCACAGTGCACACTGTTGATGGTCTCCTCAAAACCTCCAATTAATGTCTCCATCATCTTCTAATACTTCAGCCCAACCCTGCAAAATGCGGAACATGATAAAGCCTGAGCTGGTGACATAATGCAATGGGAGATGAAGCTGCAAAGCAGTTTAACCTCCTTTTTTCTGCATCCTTCATGAACTACAGAAATGCCAAAAGTGACAGATCCACCATATTGTCAAATACACCTACTAACCTGCATCTGATTTGCCTTCAGGATCACAGGTTAGGAAGAGAAAATGCAATGCAGTAGCCTCACTGATCCAGACAACAATTCTCATTATGGTAAAAGAATCCTTCACTCCAGTGATCATGTCAGAACGTGGCTATCTTCATATTCCAACCTCCAAATCAAGGACATGTCCAAAGAATGTCAACAAACAACTGTGGCCATGTATCCATCCTGTGCACTCACCTCAATATCCTGAGTACAAACGGAAACTCTAACATTGGTGGTAGAGCTAGGGCGAGGATCAGGTATATGACCATCTGCAAAGACAATGTGTGCGCCAGATGAAAGAAAGAAATAGTTGCAGCAAAACATCCTGCCTTGCATCCCCCCCTGTAGTTTTCATGAAGAAATCATTGAATCCAATCACAAATCCTCCTCTTCTGTTGCAGCACAGGATGGCTGCTGAATCTGTTGCAGATGTTTTACCATCATCAGCATTCAATTAATCAAGCATTTGAATAGAAAGTTTGCACAAAGATCACTACTGTGAAGCAACTTGAAGACATCTCATCCGCTTCACTGCAACAAGAGTTGTCCACAATCCTGCCAAGCTCTGCAAGTGTCCTTCAAAGTTATCCTCCACAATCCTGCAAAATTCTGCACAAGCATTCTTCAAGTCCAGTAATTTTTAACATAATTAGGCTGTCATACTTACAAATTCACAACAGAAGTTCTTACATTTCAGAAACCTTACATCTAGGAAATCATATCCAAGGTAGGAAGAATCCAAGGGTTTGATGACAACAATATGCAGCTTTAGAACAAACACCATGATCAGAAAATCTGAATGAATATGCTCCAAAAGCAATAATAATTCTAGACCATCAAAAGAAAAATGCATGCAAAGATGCAAGAGTGAAAAATATAAATACATTACTGGACAAATCCAGCTCCACAAACAAATAATGCAAGTTCACCATACAATCTGTGGATGAATATGGATCTGGCTAATAAGATACAGACAATGAACTACAGTTAACAAAATTCTGCGATCTGGAAAAACCATGTTTGCCAGAGGAGAATTGGGTCTAAAAAACATTCTTGATTGGATTCAATTAACAGAATCACTTCCATGAGCAAAAAGCCCCTTTCCTTGAGAGCCATATTTACACACATCCCAAGATGCAATACAAATCTCCAGCTCATTGATATCAAGCAATACCCTCATCCAGACTACTTACTTCATTGCTACTGTGAAAGACATCCTCTCTGAAAGAAACTCACAATCCCATGCTCTCTAATCTAGTATATGATTTCTTAAGTTGACAATCTTTACTCTGAGGAAAGCATTGCTTTTGCTCCCTTCTGACTTCTAATCATCTTGTCCTAACCTGGGAGTTACAACTACAAGCTTTTTGTGCACAATATGGAAAGAGAAACTAGTATGTTTTGTATGCCCAGCCATGCTCTGCAAGAAATGCTTGAACTGCTTCCTTCAGAGCCAAATTTGGAAACACTTGTTCTGGAGTCAATGGTGTCCTTGTTAACGGATCAAAATTTCCTACCTGCATCAGAAGACCCACTCTTCAGTTAGTACGGGAGACATGAGGAGAGAACAACCACGAAAACCACACCTCCTTTTTCAATCTCACTCTCAACTCTGCATCACTGGATCAACTGCATTTCTACAAAGTTTCTTTAATCAGTCTCTTCAAATATACAAATCCGAAATTCCTGTCCACAGCTTTGGTCATACTTGACAATAAGGTTTCAAGCTGTGGCAAGAGTTCAATGGGTTGTATCTCTGATGGTTATATCTCTCCACTGCTAAGGCAAAACAGTTTTACTGATGGGTTAGTGCAGGTTTTACCATCTGGTATGTGGGCATAATCAGACAAGACACAGTGTCAAGGATCACAAGGTTATATGATTTTAGTGAGCTGCCAAAGCAGGTTTTAAGCCTGGGATGTGGAAATTCATCAGACACAGTCTACAGGATCAAAACAGTTAACTGACCTTCCGAAGATGTTCCAAAAGAGCAGACCTCTCATAGGTGACACCACTTGGAGTAATTACTGGATCTCTGAAGAGGTCCATTGTAATTTTGCAGCAGAAGTGATCAGGTACCTGCTTCATGCCCATAAAATGCTCCCAATTCTCAGTCAAAACTGTCCAATAACTGCCACCATCTCAAGTGGACAAAGAGAGCAGGAAACTTCTTACAACATTGAGGGATTGGCTGAAAATGTGAGCTGAAACTTATTTTCTGCATGTCAGAAAGACCTACAGTAAATCCCAGGAAGCATGAGCACACATTTCCAGTGATCTCCACACTGAATGGCTCAATCTTGAGAAAGTTGCTTGAAGGGAAAGACCCACCTCAGCGGGCCTATCTGGTGCACTGGCCTTTTCAAATACATCAGAAAGAGTCTGGAGACGCTCTTGATATTCTTCATTACACTTAGAGAGTTCTGACATTTTCCGCTCATTGGCCAATAGTTGAGCTTCCCTTTGTTCAGAGGGAAAGTATGCCTCAGATAGGGCAACTGTGAACTCATCATCACTAACATCAGTCACACCAGCAGGACCCTCTTGTGTTCGCCCTTGTCGTGCTGCTGCATCATTAATCTCCTTAATATTTTTGTCATGCTCTTCACGAAGAAGATGAGTGCAATGCTCTCTGGAAAAACCCATCACAATAGTGGTCAGTTTCAAAAAACAGCATGGCTAACTAAATACAGATGTCACAATCAGCTTTTACCTCTGGTGACAACTGTAGACACAGAGAATTGACTACAGCACCCAGATGCCAGAGGACAGGATTGAACTGCAAAACAGTTAAGCTTCAACCTACCTCTGCCACCATTGTGCACATTACTCTCAAGAACTTAAAAAAGCCAGTCTGTATCTTCACTAGTCGTAAAAGTAAAAGCTCATTTGAATGAACAAAATCAAAGTATGCACTACAGTGTTTGACTTACTTCAACTCCTGCTGTTGGTGCTGCCGAACTGAGGCTGCTTGCTCCCACTCACTGTAACGAGCTTTTGCCAGTTCTTGCCAAATTTCCTCAACCATGTAACTCCCTGACTTCCCACTTCGACCTAGCTCCAAAGCCTATTTACATTTGTAGAAATTAGCCCACTCCCAGAAGAAACTAATCACAATTGTGTGTTGTTCTTAAGTCAAATACCCTTTCTTGTGTTACATAATGTAAAAATATGTTCAAATAGACTACACAACACCATGATTTTGTTCATGACAACTCCATGGGAGAACAGTTTGTGGCCAAACCTTCTCAAGCTCAGCAATAGCAGCACTGTATTGCTTCCCTTGCAATAGAGCTAACCCCAACATGTAGTGTGCCTGCAGCCACAACCCCATTATAAGCATTGGATGCTGACCCTGGAATCTAACAATGGGCTATGTCTCTTGGGACAATGTATGTGCAAATGTTATATGTCACCTATACTCCTGGGAAGGTTTCACAAATCATAATCCAGAGTTTCATATTCACATGTTCCAGGGAACAGCACACAAAATCTTCTAGATCATAACCTGAATACGCATTTGCAAAGAGCTACACGAATTCCTTCCCATATATACTACCACAACAACCTCAAAATTGCTGACACCATATCACACATTCTAATATGATTGAAAATTAAACTGCTCTAAATTTAACATAAATAAGACCTCAGGGTTGGAAGCAACAGAGTGAACAAAGATATGGCATTTCTAGTTTACATGAGCCTACAAAGGGAATCCCAGCCTCAATAGTCTAGCCATACTAGGTATCCTCAATTCAACTCCCTCATCACCTGTCCAAGTTGCAAGATCACAGCTTTTAGTTGCCTGAAGTTAGAGTAAGATCAATGCTAACCTTGGTAGAGCTATTGTCTAGTTCTAAGGCTTTCCGGCAATCTGCTTCAACAAGCTCCCATGCACTGCACAGCACAATTAATTATCAATGCATTCTTCTCATGATTCAAAGCTCAGGATGTATTAGTGTGCTACAAGAGAATGAACCTTGCTCCAAATGCTCAACACCACCAAACAATGTTACAGAATGCAGAGATTTTTGAAGCAATGAATTGAAACAGAAGAGAAAAATGGAGTTTGATACCGCTCTGGCTCAAACAAAAGACACATCCTTATGACTAAAGCAATTCATAGTCTCCCCAAGCTTGTTGCTATTATCATAGATTTCAGGGTAAAGAAATAGCAAGAAACTAGATTAAATTGGCAAATCTGTTGCCCTGGCACAAAAACATCCATATAAGCAAGGAATCTAACCTCACTGAAAACAAGCAAACTTCAGTCACAAGGCAGAGGAACAAGAGGAGGGATCCTCACTTGCGCTTCCGGTGACAAACTGCTCGGTTTGTCCAATACACTGGCACCTTTGGGCACAAAGTTATTGCCTGCTCAAAAACCCGGGTACACTAGTTAGTAAAAGAATTAAGGTCTGCTATAAATATCCCACCATCATTAGCACTATGGAAACCTTGAACCTAAGGTTCCAGTTAGATTACAAAGAGTCAAACTAGATCCAGAAGACCACTTCAGAAAGTTGATACTAATATTCTCTCATGAGTCAAACATGAGAGAGAACATTCATGTACACTGCCCACCAACAGAGGTTGGGCCTCTACAATTATAACACCAAATGCTGGTGAGGAATTTTTTCCCATATGGGATAAAAGTTCAAGCTCTCAGATTGTATGGATGCCAATCCAAAAACCTAAAACTTCATCCTGCTGCATGCTTTTATTGTCAGACAAGCTAATGGTGTGATGATTTACAAATCAGGTTGCTGCCAGAATTGGAAAAGGATTGGAAGCACCAACAATTACTGAAGACAAGTAAATGACCAATCTCATGCAAAGTTATCAAGTCAGAGAACAGATCTATGAGATCTATGAGAAATCTCCTGACCACACTTGCATGAGTGGCAGTCATAACTTTTTGAGAGTCGCTCACAAAGTGTGAGACCATCACCTTCATCAAGGATAGCAGTGTTGAGCTGCCATGACTATCCACAGACTTCATCAGCTCCTAACACTGGGTGTAGATAAGTTCATAATAATCAGCCCAGACTTGGAAGCAAACAATTATACAACCATCTGCATCCTGAGTTTCTATCACATTTCCAGATGCAATGAGAAGAGTCAGTCATGATGTTTGCTAGCATTTGAGGCTAGCTAAACCAAAAGTCAATTGCAACCTCAGGCAAGCCGGAACAACCTTGGGAGGGTAAGCTTCATTTCATTTCCACTTACCCCTGTACAAACAAGGGTTGAAGCCTAAAGGCACAGAGAGACCCACATAAACTATAGTTCAGGCTTCCTACACCCTGAACACATATCCATTAAGCATACCACTGGAGACTACTTGGATGCATCCCCCAAAGAACTCACTGCAACAGATTCCTATGAGATTGCAGCAAGCAGGCATAGATAAGTATACAGTAATCAGCCAAATACACAAACATACAGGTGCTGAGTTTCTGTCTCATTCCAGCATGCAGAGAGAAGACTTTTAGTCAGAGAAACTACAGTAACTACAAACAAGAAACTGTTGCCCATACTCCCTTGCAATCTATTTCCCAAAAAGAAAACCTCTTGTACAATGGGGAGGAAAAGAAACCTAGAGGCATCAAATCCATTGGTATCAAGCACAAGAAAAGTAACCCAAAGGGATTGAAGACTAATCTGAAAAAGAAACAAAAACAAAAACAGGGACACCACAAAAGGCCATCAGCAAAGTTATAACATTTTTTAAACAAAAAACATGTGCACAAGAAAGAACTACATAAGGCCAGAAGTGAAGTGGAGTACCTCAGTATAAGCTTCAATAGCAGCACCAAGGCGCTCTTTCTTGAAGTAGAGGTTACCCTGGTCTTTGAGAAGCTCAGCTTGCTTCTCCGGTGTTGCCACCTCTCTAGCCATTCCTGTGCTCTGGCCTACTCCCCCCCCTTCAGCCTCTAGTCCTATATCTGCAGCCCTGTGCGAAGCATGTGACTTCAGTCCTGAAAACCTACCACGACAAAAGTGGCCTATGCGCTCCCTTAACGGATTCATTCAATTAGTCTTTTGTCGCCCTTCTCTTTTGAAGAAACCCTATAACGATGCTATAATCCCAGCGCTATCTATGCAACCTGATAAAGATGATAGATCGCCTCCCCACCCCCTCAAAACTCGTGATTTCACACAACGCAGAAGAACAATGAAACCGAAGACGGAACTTTGTTTTCCGAACAAGAGAGACTAAACAAGCGCTGGACAAAATTCACGAACTGCAACAAAAACTTCACATCAAAGACATCAACCAAACATACTCGCCTTTGAACACACCTCCACTCTCTAGAAAACCCTATATATCCCTATGAAAACCCGTTCTCTTAAAAGCTCGCGACTACAGCAGCAAGCAAAGCAGAGACGAGGGGAACAAACTCATAGAATTAGAATTGCTCGGGGTCTCTCACTCTTTTTCGTTCTTTCCTTCTGTCTGTGTTCCCTTCCCCTTTCTCTCTATCAATCAGTCTCTCAATGTCCCGGCTGGGCGACAAACAGCAGCAGGGCAGGGCATCACAGATGACGAGGAGATAGGAAGAGTAGTGTGCTACGGTGTCAAGACCCTAATTTGGTGGAAAAAAAGAGCAGCACCATGTGTGTGATATTCAGTTTGGCAGTCTCACCTCGTCAACAGGATGAGAATGCGTGTCAATTCCCAAGAAGCAGCAGCATCGGCTGAGTGCAATAACAGAGATGCGCGTGGCGTCGTCTCTGTTGGTTACCGAAACACAGCGTCCGGATGTCCGCCACGAAGACAGAGAGAAGAGGGACCGCAACAGGAGCAGCAGGAGGAGGCGGCGGATGAACCTCCAAGCTCTTCTTTCTTTCTGTGTCTGTCGAGAACGCAACGCCAACAAATACGCTACACAATAATAATAGACTGCAGTGAGTTTGCGGTTTTTGTTTTTTTCCTCCTTTTTTGAACTCGTTTTCAGCAGCCTCGTTTTTTTCTTTTTCCTTGTTTTCTTTTTTGTGGTGCGAAATTTTCCTTTTTGCCAGCCTTTTATTTGATTTTTTGCGGTTGTGCGATTTTGGAAAATAAGTAATCACTGAATCTCGCCAGAATGTCGCCTTTTTCGCCATATTTACAAGATTCTAGCCAGAATTCATATATATATATCTATGTATATAATTTAATTATTATTTTTTGTAATAGGCTGCACAATACACTGAAGTATGCACTGAAGTGAATTTGCAGTTTTTTTTCTCCTTTTTTGAACTCGTTTTTGACAGCCTCTTCTTTTTTTGGGTGCCAAAAATTCGTTTTTGGTAGCCTTTTATTCTATTTTTGGGGTTGGGAGATTTTGGAAAACTTTTAATCACAAATTCAGTGAGTTTTTTAAAAAAATGAACTAGCCAGAATTCGGAAAAAAAAGGTTCATTTTTAAATTATTTTTGTTAAAATCGCCACATTTTCTTTACATCATTCAAACTCGGCATCCAAAATTAAATAATGTTGTTTAATTCTGTTTCCTTTTTTTTTTGTTAATCGCCAAAAGGGGTTTAGAAATATGGACTCCTTTTTTGGTAGCCTTGTTTTTTTTACTTTGGGTGCGAAATTTTCACACTGTTGCGAGATTTTGGAAATGTTTTAATCACAAATTCAATGATTTTCTGAAAAAAAAAATCGCCAAAACTCGTAAAAACACTTCAATTTTTCTTGTAGATATTTTTTTTTTGGGTGGTAAACATAGCCAAATTTATGTATATGAACTCAAGTAGGCAGCCAAAAATATATAAGGATGTTTAATTTTTTTCCTATCATTTTTTGTTAATAGCCAAAAAGGTCAGAGAAAAATGGACTCATTTTCTGACTCGTTTTTTGCAGCCTTTTTTAAAACTTAGGGTGTAAAATTTTCAAACTGTTGCAATTTTGAAAAATATCGCTGGAAAATGTTTCAATTTTTGTTTTAAAAAATCGGAACATTTTTAAACACGTGCACAGCCAAAAATAAATAAGAACGTTCAATCTTTTTCCTTCCATATTTTGTTAATAGCCAAAAATCAACTCCGTTTCTGAAATCGTTTTCTGGCAGCCTTTTTTCTGAGCAAAATTTCACAGTGTTGCGAAATTTTGGAGATAAAATATTAAAAATTGAACGATATTTTAAATCGCCAAAATTAAAAACATCAACTATTCTGCCACAATCGCCAAATTTCTATACATGATTCACGTTGGCAGTAAAAAATAAATAAGGATGATTTTATTTTCTTCCTTTCGTATTTTGTTAGCTGAATTTGGCTCCATTGGCTTATGGGTGATCACCACTTCAGCTACATCACAAATTTTTTAATTTTAAAAGACTAGTACCCACTATTTACTTTTGTTGATTCTTTCACTAAAAACGTGAGCCATGTATTATGAATAAAAAAGAAATTGATATTTTGAGCCATATTAAAATATTTGGTGGTAAAATTTTGCAACTTGGTGATTTTTATGGGTTTTTTTTATCACCAAATCTAGACTTTTTTTAGTCCCCCTAAATCACTAAGATTCTGCATTCAAGTTTCAATAAGTAGCCAAAAAATAGAAAGCTCTTTTAATGTTTCTTCCTTCATATTTTGTTTGTAGCCAAATTTGGCTAAATCATCTTATGGATGATCACAACTTGTGATAAATCACCAATTTGAAGCCAAATAAAAATGCATGCCTACTACTTTCCTATCCATGTCTTTTTCAAAGAAAACTAAATATATCAATTTATACTAAATTGATGTATTTAATCGATATATCAATTTATTTAGCTATTATTTAATTTATATACCCTAGAAAACTAAATTGATATCAATATTGATGAAATAGGCCCCCATAGTAGTGAATTTTTTTTCAACAATTTTTGTCATTTTACAACCAAAACATTGGGAATTTTTTTGATATTCAACAAATTTTGCTAATTTTTTTGAAAAATAAAATTGGAAAAATTAAATCTTTGTCAATAAACATTTCTTATTTGCAAAATCCCAATATACAATCAAAGGGTTTTTCTCATAATTTTGCTAGTAAAACTGAATTTTTTTCAAGAGGGCCATGGCCATACATGTTAGGCTTAATGTTTGAAGTGATTTCCCTTGTTTCCATGGCCATTTCACCATCATCCAAGCCAACCATCTACATACATGGATATGAGAAAAACATTTAAAGAATCCTTGGGTTGCATATATTAAAATCCCAATTTATCATGCTTGATTAGTCTTTAAGTTATGCTCGTTGTGCCTATGGCACCTCTATAAGTCTTTGTGAAATTAATCCATTGATAAATAGTAGGTAATCACATTTACAATGTGATGAAAATATTGAGAAACTAATACATCTTTCCATTATATTGAAGCAAAATCATTTTCTATGTTTCCTAATTTTTAATTGAGTTCTCTTCATGTTCAAACCAATGGGATCTTATTCACTTGCCTCCTATTTCACTAAGGATTCCTTATCAAAAGATGTCCAACACATTGATGTTATTCCCAAGATACATGACACACATGTAACTTCAATGATATTAACCAAGCACTTTACACAATACCCATCATATTTATTTTGATGCATCCTTCATAGACCTATTTTTTTGCATCTTCTTGTATTTTTTGACCTAGCTTTATCATGTGCTACAAGATCAACACCCAACTTTATTGAAATTAAAAAAATCACACACATGAAAACATGCACACAAATATAGTTAATGCCTAGGTTTGTTGATTTCTATGTTTTGCTTTGAATTTGGATTCCTACATTTATAGGTAAAGACATTTTGTAACATGAAAAATGAGACTACATGCCAAACTTGGGATGAACACACACAAAAGTTAAAACTTTATTCAAACTAAATTGGGTTCCAATCACAAAACAAATCTTTCAAACATGACAAACCCTTGCTTGTTTCTTGAGTTTCATTTTGTTTCTTGCATTTTGTTTTCAACCTCCTTCATATTACGAATTCATGAATTATGATGTTTGTGATTGTGTTTATGGTCTTATTGTGTACTTTTACCTCCTAAGAATGTTGGCACAAAAAATGTTTTAATTTCTTGATTTGTTACATGTCGATTTGCATTTGTAATTGTTTTTACTCAATGAGGTATTTGGTTGTACTTTGCATTCAATGCTCATATGATTTGCTATGAGGAGATGAGGCCATTCGAGACAATCCTATATCTTGTCATATCCATCATCAATCACAAGTCTATTATAATAGCTTCTTCGAAAATCATATATTGTAATCTTAAACAACTTCATTTCTACCTATTTAAATTCGAATTATTTGAAATTCTTTTCATTCTGTTACAAGTCATCAAGCAATTTTTTTGGGTTAAACAATGAGGATTTTTTAAAAAAATTCAAAGTGTGTTTGCATTTCCTATGTAACATTTACACCTTAAATGTTTAGATCTTTGATATTGCTATTCAAAATCACCACAAGACAAATTGTGAAAGGTCAAAATGATAGAGATATTTGTTTAGGACTAAACTTTTTTTTAATCACAATAATGTTAGGATTCCATGGCGTGGCTTTTAATCAAGCACCAAGTTGAGGTCTTGGTATGTAGGATTTTGAATTATGACAAAGTCTTTTCTTCTACTAGCATTGCATGAAGAGGTCATGGCTTATATCTCCCAAATTTGCATCTAAAAGTAGTAAGCATCCTTAAAACCAACCATTGATTTGAAATTTTAACCTGAAAACCTATAACTCATATGTGTTATTCCAATATGGGTATTTATTTAAGGTCATGTGTTTTGGTGCTATGTATTTAATTGTTCTCCAAATGCTATGTTATATTTTGATCTAAAGCATGTTATCGTGTGAGCATTATGAAACATTAAAGTTTAATTCAATTACCTTAGGATATTCAATTGGTGTAAATTTTTGACATGCAATGGAATCTTCAAAGATATCAGTTTGATAGAATCAAGAAGAAAGTTGAACAAATCAACCAAAGGAAATTTAGTTCCTAATTCAAGCTAGAAAGAAAGTGGCAATTAATTGTGTGGAGTTAGCAACAAACACACATGTTTGGTGTTTAGTTTTAAATAATTGGTATTACTTTGATTGTGGTTCTATTTGTCCTAATTTTTTGGTAACTTCTTTTGCCATTTTGTTTAGCTCCTTTTTTTCCATTGAAAGTAAATGGTTGTATAAAATATTATGTTCATAGTTGGGTGAAAATATGGTAAAGTGAACACAAAAATACCTATTTATCATTTGTACGTATGTTGTGCATATTAAAAACATGCAAGTAACCTCAAATTGAATGGAAGTATAATGAAAAATCATCATTTTTCTCTATTGAACTTATGGGAACCCACTTACAAAAAAGTAAAAGCAAATGAATTTTCAAAAGTAAATTCATTTAAGAAAAGGATAATTATGGGTTTTGGAGTATTTTAAACACAAAAAAGAATATACAAATGATTATATTTTAAATATTAGGATTAAAAAAACCTATTTTCTATTGACCCATTTCTTCCTTACTTTACATGGACTTTACAACATTTCACATTACAAAAAATAGAATTATTTTTTGTAAAAAATTACTTGCATTTCAAGCAAGTGAATAAAAAATATTAAAATATGTTGAAAATTAAAATTGAATGCAAAATAATGAATAATTATATTTTCTTTGGTCATTCAAGTCAAAACATCAATATATAACAATTTATGAATAGCTTTTGTGGTACTTTCAATTGATTACATTACAAGTAGACACTATAAATTATGGGTATAATTTATCTTGCTTTGACCTAGCTAGTTTTGTTGTATTTCCTTATCATCGATTGGCCACTTGTGACCATAATTTGAAAGTGTATGTTTGGTTACTATGATTATTAACCTAACAAAAAAATTATCATCAAAATTTATTACTCAATTTTTTTATAGTTAAAACTTCATAATCATTTTCGTATTTTTTATTTCACCCAAGATTGGTAGGCTATGACCTACTTATAATAGGCATCCATGGGCAAAATACATGTTGGTGATGGATATAGTTTCTAAGGTAATGTTGAAGTGTTTGCTAATCCACCTCTAACCTATAGGTAACAGAAAATGGGTCTGGAGAGTATGCATTTATAAAGGGTTACAAATGTATGAATGACATTTGATGTTAGGTCTAGGTAATATGTTAGAATCTTATTGAAAACAATTTTTTTCTAGATGTTGCTTATTTGCAATGTTCAATGTTTTCATCAAAATTTGGGATGAATGGACTCATGTAATGCCAAAGGTTGATGGCCAAGCCTATATTCACTATGATATTTTCTTATGCACTAATTTTTGTGGCATCAAAATTTTCAAGTCATGATAAGTAGGCTAGTGGAAGTTCAAAAATAATGTTTTGTGATTGTCAAGATTTTTTTATAAATCATTTTTTTATCTTTGTGGCATAAACCATAGTGAAGTAGACAAAATTATTCAAACATGTCTACAATGTACACCTCATGCAATATCCTTTTTAAAAAAAATTGCATGTTTAAAAATTTTAATCTTTAGTTTTAAATCAAGATGGCCATATTAACATTCATGTTCATAGGGATTCATGTGACATTGTTTTGGGTTGAACTTGAATTTTATGCTCAAGGTCTTTAAAGACCTTAACCAATGAAAACATCAAAGGTGCAATAGAGGCCTATGGGAAAGTTAACTTTATACAACAAATTGTGTGCCACCCATTTTTAGTTAACCTCCTATGAATTCATGACAATGTTTTAAAAATACCTTTCTTTTTATTATTAAACTACACAATTACAAATCTTCCTAATAATTTCATTCCTATACAACTTAATATTCCATCAGTGTCTACAATTTCATATATATTTTTAGAAATATCTCTTCATTTATTAAGTTACCCTAGCATATGAACTTCATATGGGTTGTTTAGACGTGGTAAACTTAAGTAATAGTCATAATGTATTAGGTTTTGTTCCTAGGGTATGGGACATATTTCAAAGCTAACTATTGAATGGACAGATTTACATGGACATGAAGGATTGGACAATTGCTTTGGAACATTGTTAGGAAACCATTCCTAGTTATAAATGTAAAATTTCCTTGTTTATCTAATCTTGAACATATTTTTAGACCTTGTATACACTTTGCTATTGATGTTTATATGTTGATACTCATGTTGAGAGTTTGGTGTTGATTAATGACAAAAACATGCTCAAGTTTCTCACCATTAATAGGCCTTCAATTTTATACACTTGGAAAGTTGGTATGTTTTTGCAACCTGATGAATTTGAAATATCCTTGTTTGTTTAAATGGACTTGATCATTGATGAATATTTTCACACACATATAATGTTTTGGACTTCATGTGTCCTTTGACATTGAATAAGAATGGCATATGTTAAGTGTAAGGGTATGCATAGTTGAAATATGGCAAGAAGGCTTTCAAAAATTTGAACAATGTACAAACACTCCTATGCACATGTTCCATTTCCTCAATTTGTGACATATTTTGAAATTTTGATGTAAGGTGTGCAAGTTTAACCACCGAATATTCATGCCTTGTGAATTTTTGTCCATAATAACTTTTCTTTCACATTTATATTGATTTGACATTCTTATCAATAAGATATTCAACAAGTAAGTAACTTTGTATTGGGTGGGGGGACTAATGTAATTTCTTGTTGGAGGCTTTGGTTCACATTGACCCTATTAATAAGTCATTCCAATAGTAATTTAAATCCACATTCTACCCCCCCCCCCCCCCCACCCCAATACTTCATGCGTGTATTCCCCCTATCAAACAATTCATTGGGAAATAAAGCAAACACCTTTAGGACTTCATTTCACAACATCTACATTAATGTTGGGCAAATGTCAACTTTTGAACATACTAGATGGTACTAATATCAAATTTGTAAAACTTTCTTCATATGGCATGGTCTTGATGTTAGTGTCCAATGTTGAGTTTTGACTATTATGTGTAAGATATATACCTAGTATCAACCTAGTATAACCCTTGTATTAAACTAATGTTATTTCAAGTCTCTACTAGCCAAGTATTGGTATAAGACTAGTATTGCATCAAGTCAAGCCAATCTAGTTGATTATTTGATACCAAAACTAATATCAATCTATATATCAAAGTTTTAACATGGTACATATATGCCCAACATTGGAATGCACCATCACATCATTTCCAACGTTCTTTTTAATGGGTTGTTTGATGTGAATCAATTTGTATCACCTTTTTTTAAAGTCTAAGTTCTTGCATGTGGTTAACAGTTTGACCATTCTTACCAATTTTTGTCTATTATTAAAAAAATTCTCCTCAACCCCATGATTTTGGCTTGGTTTGGTTTGTTTCAATTATTAGTAGCAAGCCTTCCTTGTTGTGTTTGTACCCAACCCATTGGTCCATTGGAAATCCATCTATGACAATGTGTTCATGATAATGAACACACATGAATTTAAAGGAAACTTCAACATTGCCAAGGAATAATCACATGTTTTTCCCTTTTACCACATGTCAAATATCCAAATGGCATATCAACATTGACATTTTTCTTTTTATGGATGGGATCTACACGTTTGCAAATGTTGTCATTGTTGATTTGACTCATGTAAACCTTTTCTTCCAAGCAATCTCTATTCATGGTTTTGTAACGCCAAAAATAGCCCAAATGGAATAACAAAGTTATAGTTACATCAACATTTTAAGAATAAATTACTTCCCCTTGGAATCTATTTTCTTCAAGTTGTTTGCATAAACAAGCTTATGATCTTTTTTCTCCTTGGTGGCCAACAATATATGCATGGGATATGAAAAGCCCATGAAATCCCCTTTCGGTCCTAATTTTTTCTTTAGAAAACATGTTTCAATAACTTTTCAATGCAAGCCTTTGTAACTACAAGTTGAGCAATATCATTGGGGTTGGCTACTTTTTTACTTCCAATGCTACCTAACCCTTTGCCACTTCAAACATCATATTGGTGTTTATTTTAGGATTTAAAAAAAAAAACCAATGTCACTCACAAAAGTGTAAAAGTAAAAAAATTGGTGACCTTTTATTTTTCAAATTAAAATAAGATGATGACATATATATAAACTTATTCAAAAGTGAAATCAATCCTTAAGCCAATTAATGATAGAATAGGCCTAATTGCGCATAAATATTAAAATAGCAAACAAACTAATTAAATGACTTAAAAGAATGAAAAGGGGAATAATGAAGTGACATGGAAGCTAATGAAACCATTTTTTAACTCCTCCCTCAAATCACGTTGAAATTTAAATGATTTTTTATTAAGAAATATTGAAATTTCCTTTCACAAAAACAATATTTTTTATAAGTGAAAAATATCACCTATAATTTTGATTTTAGCACTAAAAAAAATAAAAATGGGTGATATTTTACCAATGTTTCATTAATAATAAAAAAAGGCTACATCTTATATTTTATAAATAGTTGAAGTTTAATTTCTAGCCTAGACTTACACCTTCCAATTTTTGAACTTAGGAATTGGTATCAGTAACAATTTGGACCAATCTTTCTTCCTTGTTTTTTTTCCCACATTTTAATCTCACCTTTGTTTTGTCATGGAATAAAGTCATACATGTTTTAAGTTTACATAAACTAAAGGTTTAAAATAAAGGATGCTTGACTATCACTTATCTATTTTTATGTTTGCCATTTGTTATTTTTAAGGGCAAGGTCTCACACATTAACATAGTTTGCTACCAACATGGAAAAAAAGGGCATGAAGTCTAAATGTTCACATTAAAGTTACCCTCCGATTTTTACATAGGTCTCATTGAATTATTAGAAATATTCGTAAAGTCTTCAAAGGATAGGATGATCACCCCATGTTCATTAAAAACATGAGGAATAGCAGAAGACTTGGGGCAAACATGTGATGAAGGAAAAAACTTGGAAATGCACCAATTTTAGTGCATCTCCAAGTTTCAACTTGAGTTTGGGAGTTTTTCAATGTTGATTCTAACAACAAAGGTTTATGTGCATGAGAACACAAAATGTTTTTTGTGTGAGTTTGATAAAGTTTCAAATGTTTGAAGGCATAAAACTTCCAAGGTTTTTATGTGAATGCAAGTTTAGAAAGGTGAAAGGTAAAAAAACTTGGAGAGGTGGGAATTAAAAGAGCTTAGAAAAACCCCTTGAACAAGTGATCATTTTTGCAAAGTCATGTGAGAGAATTTCATGAGAAACAAATGTTTTGTAATTATAATGGATTTCAAGGGAGCTAAGAAACCCATAGAGAAAAAAAACAAGGTGACATGTGAAAGTGAAGAGAAAAAAAGAGATGTGAAAGGGGAGGACATTTCAATGATCTCAAGTTGCATGGGGGTGTTTAGCTTCTCAATAATAAACATTAAGATCTAGAGGTTACATACAAGGTGTTAAAAATTTCAATAATGAGAAAGGGCTGCAACAAGGTCAAAAGAATAAGATAAAGCTTACTATAGGTTTTTGCATTATTGAAATAAATAAATGCATGGAATTTTGTTCAAATTATTTGGTTAATTTTTATAGGTGTAAAATATAACCTCTTATAACCATGGTCATTGTAGTTAAACATTATGGAAATGAAAACATGCTCTATAATTGGGTTAAAACACGTAACTAGGAGCCAAAAAAGGTGTCAAATGTTAAACATAATCAACCAAAATCAAACATTTTTTTTTAATTACCATTTAAAACCATAGTAATATTCATGGCAAGTTAATCTTTTTTCCCTTTTATGAATGTCAATAAACTTAAAGTAAAAATTCATTTAATCCAATTTTAAGTTTTGGTTTTAATTTAGGACATTTGAAAATGTACACCTATTGTGTTAAATAAAGTCAATTTTGCAAAGGACTATCAAAAGGACTCATATAATAAAAGAGTTTTCATTGAAAAATATATAGATGATATGAAAATATTAGGCACACTAAAAAAACACTCATACTTTTAAAAATGTGGAATCCTAAAACTTTAAAAATTCAAAGAATGTTTCAAAATTGTTTCATAATTTCAAAGCTTCAAAAGTCCTTTACCACATATAAATGGGTTATAATGTACATGATGTATTAAAACAAGTTATAACTTTGAATACAATAAACTAAAAAATGTGAAAATTTAATTTTTGGTCATGACTTAAAATTTTGATCATTTTTCATGATGAAACATTGAATATGTAAGGAATATGCACACATTTAAATTTTCATATTTATTCAATAATTATTAACCAAAAAATGATGGATTGGGGAAAATTTTAATATTTTAAAAAATAAGTTGCAAAAATATTCATTCAAAATTTCATTTGCATGTAAAAGGTTTTTTTTAAGGAAAAAAACTTGTCGTCCTTTTCCAAAGTAATCATTTTGGCTCTTAGTTATAGGTTTTGATCACATTACTATAAAATGTGGGTGCAATTCATTAGTCCTTGTTCACTAAACCAATGAATTCATTACTTCCCCACTAGGTTTCATTCATTATAATTAGTGAATTCACTCATAATCTAGTGAAATCACTTGGTATACAAGGACACCTTTTGTTGTAATGAGACCAATGTTGTGCAATTCTTGACTTTAGGGTATAACTTCTAGTTTTGGTTCTACACCACCATGGAAAGATAATTTTAAGTCTAATTGGGGTATTATAAATTTTAAAAACCTTGGGTCATATCAGGTTCCAATTATTTCATTAATTAATAGGTTCTGATTTCGATAGAGTCATTAAAAATTATCAAAATAGTGATCTGGTTAATTATAGGTTCTCAAATATTTGATGGTCCCATCTCTGATTTTTATTCATTTTTAATGTTGATGGTTCTGGATCCAATTTTTATTCATTTTTAATGTTGATGGTTCATAATCCAATTTTTATTCATTTTAATGTTAATGGTTTGGATTTGATTTTTATTCATTTTAATGTTTATCCTAGTTTGTGGTTATGTTTAGGTAGATCGATTAGTGGTTAGGTTGGGATAGATTTTGGTTAGTATGGGATTAAGGTCCAACTTGACTTTGGTGTCCAACTAATAATAAACCAATTTAATTGGCATGGAATCAAACTTTGAATGTAAGTTATTATTGCAAGATTGTGACTGAATGGGTATAAGTAAGTTACATTAAAGAACTAAATGTTTTAATCAAATATATCATTCCAATGTAACAACCTACAAACATAACTAGCATCCAAAGTGTAATATAATTGTCATCAAGGAAAAATTGTTCACCCCATAACATAATACAAAAAGTTGGGGGTCAATTTACTAAATAATAAGCAAAAACAACCCATGAAACACCTTTAACAACCTTTTTGCTTATAAAATAAGACTACTTTTTTTGTAACCAAAAGGTCCAAGGTCCAAGTTTATAATCCTAAAAACCATAAAGCGTGATCGTGATCCAAGTTTACAATCTTAGAAATTAAAAAGTCTAATGGTGGTCCAATTTGACAATCCTATAAACTAGCAATTTTGATGGTGTTCCAAGTTTACAGTCTTAGAAAATAGCAAATTTGATGGTAATCCAAGTTTATAATCCTAAAAACCAGCAAGTTTGATGGTGGTCCAAGTTTACAATCCTAAAAACTATAAACTTTGATATGTAGGGAACAAGGTCATTCACATTACATATGCAATAGCTCTTCCATTAGCAGAAAGTAGAAAAACTCTTCTTTCATCATTTACTTTTTCTTCTAGCCTAAACCCAACCCACAACCTTTTTAAAAAAAATGGTGGGCCATTTGGATCAGACAGTCCTTCAATGGAAATGTTTTTTGTCACACTCCATGTGATATAACATGGTTAGTTTTCCCAAATACCACAAAATCCCCAAGAACCATGTAGACTTTTTTGAAGAATCCAAAAACATCATAAAAGCTTACTACCATGCGTTTTAATATGCGACCATCCCTTTATTAGACCCAAAACTTGAAACCAACAAATATTAACTAATTTTTAGACTACATTCAACATTAATGTGACAACTTTGCATATCTCCATTATTTCATCATTTCCATATGCCCATTTTAGCTTAGTGGATGATGCAACAAAAAAATAAAAAAACGTGAAAACCTTATGTCCATCAGCCAGCAACTTGAGGCTACCACCTCCTCATCATACTTGCAAACAATAGAAAAAAAACCTAAAGTCTAACAATGTTATCATCCACTTCCAAAAGCCCAATCTTACCCATATTGTCTTCATTTTCTTCCATCAACATTCCTTCCATTTCCATGCAGTCTTCCATGGACATTACACTTGCTCGGGCATCATCTAGCTAATTTTTATAGATGTCCACAAGCATCTCTAGATTTTATATGCCCAATCTAGATCGTTGCATGTTTGTGTATATACCAGCAATGTTGAATACACTTTCAGCCTCAATTTGTGAGCCAACAATCCTTATAATTTGTCGAACCACAAAAACAATATAAGAAAATTTTGATTCATGAACTTTCACCATGCAAGCATGCTTTTGCATTCCTCATCAGTTACCTTCCCGATTTTATAATGATTCAATTGTTTTTTGACCATTGATAAAACCATTTTTTCATCAATTTCCATTAGGTCGTACAATGACCTAACTCTAAAATTGTTCATTTCATAATTAGTCATTGTAGAAGCAACAACAATTTCACTTGTAATAAACAAGTTCAAAAACCTATAAGCATGAACCAATAAAGGAAATAAAACATACCTGTCTTACTCACATGGAATTAAAGTAGTTTTCTCCTTCCCAACATGTTGTATGACCTGCTTTAAGCCTTTGAAACGTGGGTCTAACATCATATTCAACATATTATGAGCTTTGCATTCTTGAAAGGATAACAAAAATGAAAGGAAGGGTTGAAGAACAATTACCACTTCCTTTTACATCTATTATCACAAAACTTGAAGTTCTACATCAAAATCTTGAATTTCTGAGGAACCAGGTACTAAACATTATACTTGCATATTGATGACTAGAGAAATTATAGCAGCAAGCACATCGGACAATAACCAGTAGCCTTGACTTTGGTTAACAACACACTGGTTAACAATAAGCCCCAATGTATTAGAAACGATTTGGGCTATAGCACAAACCTAAAGGCTCGACACACATCCTTGTAGAGCCATAGATTATTGTCATCCATAGTAACATGCAATTGTGTTATTGAGTTATAGTGTCTCCTGGAATAAAATCATTTTTGAAGCAAATCTCGTCTTCATTGGAGTTTTTAATTTGTGTGCATGTATGCTTGTATCCAAATAAGCTTTTCATCACTCTTCACATCCTTTTCCACTTTTTTTGGTCCATGTGATGGTTTTTTGCAAAATAGATTGACATTCTTTGATGGAGATTAATGTTAGTCTAGTAAACACTCTAATGTCATTTGTTGCATATTGGCCGCATTTAGACATTGCATGCTCCCAATAACTCCCTATAAATGGCATTGTCAACCTTAATAGTTTGCAAGAAACAATAGAAGTTAGGGCATTGGTCATAGTACTTATATTACTACTTTCATTTTTTACGTATGCCAAGATTTTAACAATCAATTCATATGTTGCTAACACTTCATTCACTTTTTGGCCATGGCAACCCTAGAGGTTTTTGTAGTCTCAACCAAGCTGATTGTTACATGACCAGGCTCCTAATTGTGGGTCAAAAAATGAACAATCAAAACAAAAGTGTCCACTCCTCCCCTTAACATCCACAAATAAAAACTCAGCGTGCAAGTGTCACAAGCTTAAAGAACTTCATTAATGAATTTCTTTTTTGTCTTTTCAACTAACCTCAACAATATGTCATTCATTAATTGATGTCTTGATGGAAAAAAAACACAAGGATTCTACTTCAAAATTAACCTTCTAAGGAATGGTGCCTCAACAAAAAACAATGGCACCAATTCCTTAGTAATGAACAAGACCAAATCCTCTTCAAATTGAATTTGATGGGGATCATTCTTACTATAATGCATATACTTCCAAAGAAAGATGAAATGTTAGATGGGGTGGGGCTAGACCTTTTCTTGTTGATCTTCTATCTCCCAACCCAATAGCTTTATCCCGTTCAATCCATTTAGTCCAAATTTTCTAGTGATTTGTTTCTAAATGTTTTCGAAATGCTAAAATTTTGTTGGTAGACTTGTAGCTAATGATGCCACCCTTTTTTATTCCTACATGTGCAACATCAACACGGTAACACAAAACACATCTTAATTGCTCAAGTTTGGGATGGCTTGAATTTTATTTTTGAAAAAGTGATTGAAGCATTATTTATTGCATAAAAGCCCATGTTGTGGCATTGTGACTTTTTGGCTTTTAGAAATGTCTTTGTTTTGCTCATAATGACCATAATGTTTCACATGTCATAATTGTGGTGAACAAATTTGCATTTGCAATAATACTAGCACTACCAACATAACCAATAGAAGCTGGTGCAGAAGTAGAACCATAAAAATTCAAATCATTCAGGTCATCTAAGATGCCACCAGATTGTTACTCGACAATAAGGTCAACCAAGACATGAACTTGGGGGATTGTTTCATTCTGCAAATCTTCCATTTCCTACAAACATAACAATAAAACAAAAACCATCAAGAAAATGAACAAATAAAGACATGCAACGGAAAACAAAAAATAAACAAATGCAAGAAAAATACATGAATGTAGCAAGGCACTTGAAGATAGAGATCCACTACAAATCACAAGGCGATGGAACACAAAGAGCATAACATGAAATATTTCAAAGTGTTATGTGAAAGAGGCAAAATGTTTGTTATAATATTTCACTTTGCAATATTTCACACAAAATGCGAAGAAACAAAAAGTTTCGTGGAGACAATGATGTACGTACTCAAAAGTGAAACCTTAAGCGCAAGTGTAGAAAGCTTGGAGACAATGACACAAAAAAAACACGAAAACAAAAACCCTAAATCCCTAAATTATTACTAGAACCGAACTTCTGAAAAATGTTAATTTTGGTTTTGGTTCTAAACCTAAACCTTAATTGACCAAATCGGGTTTGATTAACACCTTTTTAAAAAAAATTCTAACTTAGGTTCTTAGGTAGGTTCCCATCCAACCTAGAACCAAGATTAGGTTCTTATGACAATTCCTACACCTCACGATTCCTTGGTGTTGGTTATTGTTAGGTTTGAACATTTTGAATCGCTTCCAGTTTGGGTATTAGGAACCAAAACTAGAATTGGTGGTTCTAACCCACCAAAGTAGTTAACCACCCAACATTGGTTTTGACCCACTTGTCAAGAAGATTTTGGAATTTTGGGATTTGTTTTTTTTGTGTTTGTGGTCTTTTTCTAACCTATGTTACTAGCTTTTTGAGGCCATGAAAATGCTAGTTGCAGCTTGGTCTGTTCAATCCTTTGATAAACATTCCACATGTTTTTTTTGTAAAACCATAATTTTTATCAAAATCCTTAAACCTTAATCTATAATTGTGCTCCCAAACCAAATGCGACTCATTGTCTCTTTTCATGGATAACATTGTATTTACACATATTTTCTCACATTTTCCATTGAACCTTGTAATGTTTTAGCATTAGATGTTGTAAGAATAGATCATAGGCCTTACCTTCAATCCATTATAAAGATTGATACCCCAAGATGGTCCCTTAAAAAACACTTGGAGTTTGAGCTTGAATGTTTAAGGATGCAAATAAGTGTTTTGAATTTCACTTTCTTTGAGTTCAATTCAAATTCATTTGATTAAATTGGCCTAAAAATCCAATGATAAATCCATGACATTGTAGTATTACGATGTGTGACACAATCTACAATTTTGTAAATTATTTTTCATTATGCAATTGTGTAGCTTTCACCTAATTTACGTGTGATTGTGTTATTTTTTTGGTTCCATTTCTCCTATCTTTATTGTTGTAGACCCTTTAAAAGAAATTTGGCTCCTTATTTCTTCTCTTTATTGCAACAAACCTCCATAGGGTTTTTTTTCCTTTATTATTTCTGTTAATGCAAACCCCCCCTTGGGTTTTTTTGGCTCCTTATTTCCTCTTTTTATTGCATCAAACCTCCCTAGGGTTTTTTTTTCCTTTATTTTTTCTATTGCTACAAACCCCCCCTTGGGGTTTTTTTGGCCGCATCTTTCCTTTCAATTGTTGGAAACTACATTGGGGTTTTTTTGTTCCTTTTTTTGTTTTATGTTGTTGCAAATCCCCTAGGGTTTTGTGTTCATTTTTTCCTCTTTATGTCCTAATTAAATCAAAAAATGAAAAACCCAAACCTTCCTTCTTTTAAAAATTTTCAACAATTAAACCCCCCTAGGTTTTTTTTATCCATGTTTTTTTATCTCTATTAATTTAGACCCCATCTAGGTTTTTTTCATTCGTCTTTTTTTTCTTTATTGTTGCAAAACCCCCTCTTTGGATTTTTTCACAATTTTATGCGTTTGGCTTTTGCAGACCCCCAAAAAAACCTTAAAATAGACCCACTTTTCTTTCTCTTTCTAATTTTTGCAAACCCCCAAAAAACCTAGAAACCTTAAACCCCTTTTTTAATACCTATGTAGACCCCCAAAAACCTAAAAATCATAGCCCCACCTCTTTCCCATTTGTGACCTCCACATACAATTTTTTTTGTATAAAACCTTATATGCCTTTTTTTATTTGCCCAAACCCTAAAAAAATCTGTAAACACCCAAACGCAATCATGCAACACAAAATGTGTTCAAAAGGTGACAATATAGATGGTACAACAAGACCTTCGTCTCATTCCTTTTTTAGGCCTAACTCTATCCCTATGTTTGATGAAATGCCAAGGCCATTGTCAAGACATGGTGCTACATTTACAAGTACATTAATGGATGGGCCAATGGTCAACCAAGATCAAGATGTTGATGTCACAATCCAAAAGCTTGGCCACTATTGGTAGCAAATTGGAAACTAGTGTGGAGGATCAAAAAGCTCTATTAAAAGCAAAGGTGGATGTTAACATTAAAAAACACCTTTAACATAGGTAGTTTGAAAAAAATTTAAAAATGTGAAATGATTAAATATGTTAAATTCAAGGTTAAGGTTCAGGAGTTGCTAAACTTGTAACTAGTAGTCACCATCTTAACCATGTTCTGTTGGGTCATCTAGGTGTTCACTAATAACTTCAAATGTGAAGTCATGATGATGTCTATGTAGGAAATTAAATCAATAGTGTAGTTACTTGAAATATATTATTATACTTTTCTTTTGTGAAATCACAACGTTTCATCAACCTTTTCCACTTGCATTTTAATCCTCCAATGGCCCACTCCACCTTGCCGTAAAAATTTGCACGGATTTTGTTGTATGTTAGTCAAATCACATTTGGAAAAAAATTGAAATCTAAAATGTTAACTTTAATACCTATACCCATAAATTAAAGCCCAAACCTTGAACCTTTAACCTTAAAAATAATAATCTTAAAATCTTAAACTTGCACTTTAAACCCTTTAAGATTTAGGGTTTGGAGTACAATATTTTTGTACACCCTATTTGCATCCAGATCAATTCCAAGTATAAGCTCACGCCTCCCAATGCAACATATCACAATCATCTCATTCCCCATGTAACCAAGATTGTTCAATAAATATTCAAAATACTCATCAATGTGCACAAAATATTAACACCAATTTTTGTAGATGTTAGACTGGCATAAAATATTGATGTCATGGTATGACCCCATTTACTTTAGGTCCAAGTATATGAACAACTGATTGTGGTCAACCACCACCATGTTGTTAATCTAATACATTTGTTTTTGCCCTTAAACCACCTTGGATAGATAAAATTGTTTTAGAGCTTGTAGATTTTGATGAAGAACACATCAATAAATCCAATGTAGCCTCAAAATTATGAAGATTATGTCACCAACACCTATCATTCCTCTCTAGTGGGCCATTGAATTTTGTCGAAAATGACAAAATTGATACAAGATGCAATAAAAAAATACCATCATCATTTATTGCATTATTGCTCCAATTCCACAAGAAGGCATCATATTTAGTAATACTGTCATGTTTCATGTGTAGGATGAAACTGAGCATGAATTATTATGAGGATAATTTGAATTGCTTGGAAATGTGACATTTCTTTGCTATCAACCTTTGCATGCCCAATAATGGTTGAAACTACAAGTTGTGGTAACTTTTCAAATTCCCCTATAATAAAATTGGTGAAGGTTTTAAACAAACATGGCATGGCTTGCATGGTTGTTAGGATGTCCACACACCTACATTGAGGTCAACCTATTGTCTGCTTCCTCCTAACTATGCTGGTGTGAAATACTCCCAAATGTTGACACAAGCCATTACAGCTTGCTCTCCAATATGATCCTCTGCCATAATCTTGCCAAATAGGTTGTTGATGCTAGAGGAGCTTGAGTCAAGGCCCAGAATAATAAACTCCACAGGCCACAAGTTGAATGGGTCACCAAAAGATGAACTCAAGTGAAATGGGCCCTTCAAAATGAAAAAAAGTTGAATCGCTTGCTCAAAAATAAATGAAATGAGATCAAATGGGGCTCCCATAGAAATGAGAGATTTGGCACTCCCAAGTAAGAAGGGATTGGAAAAAAGAGAAAGAAATGACATGCCTCCCACTTGTATAGTCCCATTGGCAAAAATAACTAAAGGGTTTGAACCACCCCCAACCCTCCACACCCTAAACCCTAAAAGAAAGACCCAATCCCTATGCTATGTTAAGGCCGAAAAGAAAACCCAAAATCACCCTCCATAATCCCCAATAGAAAATTCTCATGAAGCCCCTCACCCCAACCAACCCACCCACCCATCCTGAAAAAAGGGAAAAGAAAAAGACCCACCCAAATCCCCCCTCCCCCCCAACCCGAAAAACCCCCCCCAAAAAACCCCAAAAACCCCCCACCCCACCCCAAACAACACACCAC
>Ga0116227_10000527_pt1 | contig 75160 bp, 45 predicted proteins | sample S1TSphgellanicum_FD_89693 | JGI IMG/M metagenome (GOLD analysis project Ga0116227, IMG submission 89693) | Host-associated microbial communities from peat moss isolated from Minnesota, USA - S1T2_Fb - Sphagnum magellanicum MG | ecosystem: Host-associated > Plants > Peat moss > Unclassified...
ATTCTAGCAATTGAAATGTCAACTTGTTGTTGAAGGTAGACTAGTTATTGTGCACCATGGATCATTGAACACCCACAAAATTCTACTACAATTCATAGGTTCAAGCATCATGGGTTTGGAATTAAATTTGCACAAAACCTTTTGATCACAATCCCAAAATAAATATTAAAATATAGCATTAGTGCTTTTGATTGAAGCTTGTTATTTACAACTTCTACAAGTGTGGATATATATTGGAATTATAAAGAGAAGTTCTCACAACAACAACATTTTGATGAATTTTAAAAGCTCAACTTTCTACTTTTGTGTTCAGACCTTGTGTTTAAAACTTCATGAGAGATGAGCTAATAGTTTAATTAGTGGTATGTATGGCTTTCACTAATTCTACAAAACCCCCAACTCTCATTTCAAGTCTTAATTTTAGACATGGAGAAAATCCCTCTTCCAACATATGGTTTATTGGAGCAGTCACATGTTTTGGTTTCCATCGTGAGGAAAATTTGGGTTTGTTCATTGTGTAAACACTTATGCAATGCATGTGGGTGCTTGCAAGGGTTATATGAAAGTATATATAATGTTGTCACCAAATCATGCATTTGCTTACAACATTGTTGTACTTCATCATCAACTTCGTGTAATGTTTTCGACAACTTGATAATCTTTCAAGATTTTTTTTTAGGTCTTGAAAAAGACCTTGCAACAACTCTCTCTTATTCATTTGGTTGAACTATTGATTGTTTAAATCACAAGTTATAATAATGAAAATGGGAACACTAGTATTAAGGTGATTAACATTGAGATGTACATGATATCAATTTTTTAGCTAGGATGACACATTCAAGAATGTGGAACATCAACTACACACATGGAGGTATGAGATTTTGGTTGTTGACATTTCTTCCATATTTCCTCCTTAATATGTTTCAAGAGCCATCACAATAACACCCCTCCCCAAATGCTCTTCAATTGTAATGGTGGCAATTAGTGATGTGCCACTCGAATTGACAACAAAAAATGTTTTTCTTGAGGCTACACCTTCCTTGAAGAATGCAAAATTTTAAATATCCATAAATGAATTTGAAACATCAATTACACACATGAAATATCAACATTTGAGTGCTTGACATTTTTCCTCCATATTTTTTCTTTAGTTTGTTTCCAAGCGCATTACAACCATAGCCATTCATTTCAAATGAAAAATATTTGAAATTTTTTATTAAATAACATGTCAATTACCATTAGTTGGAAAAAATAATTCAAACACATGATTTGTAAATGGAAAAACCTTTATGGGTAATACAAGAATAAAGACATAAATATTTTTCATGTCTTCAACCTTCATTTGATTTAGGAATTTATCTTATATAATACATCTTTCTTCCAATATATCATAATTTTATGGATAAATTTTAATTTAGATGTATTCCATATAATTTTTTATGATGTATAATATTGGCTTAAACATTGGTCTAAATATATTGTTATTTATAACATATGGAGTAATAAAATATATTTAATCAAATATTATGAAATTATAATTTTGATTCATTTTAATACATATAACATTTTCATATTCATTTTAAATGGGATAAGAGTTCATTAAAAAATATATATATTAAATGTTATTTATATATATACCCATTGTTATGTATAATGCAATTTGTGCATGATGTTTTTTATTTTTAAAGGAATTTTTTTAATTCAAAAAAAATTTATTAACATTGCATATTTATTAATGCATGTAAATTGATATCATTTCTAAGTAAATTGAAACTTAGTTCATAACATATCAAATAATGCCAATATTGATCAATAATTTTATGACGCTTTAATGTGTATTCCTTTTTGTATTATAATACATTAAAAAAATCATCTTTTATTAAAAGTAAAACATATATATATTATTTGAATAAATGAATGGTACTTATGATTCAAAAAATAATAATGTTGCACAAACTATCAATTTTTAATTCTAAAGATATTTTATTTGAAGTTTGAAATACAAGTTACAATCTTATGTAAATTTAGTCCTTGTAAATTAATTCTATGTAAAATTTAATTTACAATGTATTAAATAATGACATAATTAATGTGTAAAATTGTTATTATTATTCATTTCTAGAGATATAATATTTTCATAATTATTTTAACTTGGTAGAAATTTTTAATTAAACATTAGATATAATTGAAAGATTTTTTCAAATTCATAAACAACAAGAATTGTTTAATGGACCAATGCAAAATGGTTAATATATGTAAATGAAGGTATTGCAAAATTAGCAACATTGTGCATGAACAAAGTTTTAAAGTGTAATTACAATACTTTCATTACGTTGTGATAATGCTATTAACCATGAGACATAGAAATAAAGTTTTAAACATTCCAATTAATTTTCAAAAATTCATTAATTATCATCTTGCCACATGTCAACATTTTTCATATGTCACAAGAAGGAATTGAACCATTCATTTCCTTTACAAATATACACCAAGGTCTTTACCATCCAACCATAACATCATGTGATGACAAACAATGACATCCAAATACATATAAACATTATATTAATTTTAAATATGTATGTCAAAAATTGAAAGATAATTTTTAAATTTTTGATTTAGGCTATAAATTCAAATACAATGTATTTAATGATGCTTAAATTTCAATTTTTTATTTCATAAATATTTTCAAATTCTGATTTTTTAAAAAGTTCATATGTCAAAACACTACATATTAGTTTTAAATATTTTGACATGGACAAGAAATTCGAATATGGTTTTTAAAATTAGATTTCTTACCATTATTCTAATTTATTACTTTGATTGAGTGTTTTCTTTCAAGAATTTTCCAATGGTACCTAGAACACAATACAATGTGCCATGGTTTAGCAAATTTCAATATGACAAATGAAACTTTAGTAATATCATTATTCACAACAATTGAGAACATTAAAATTGTACCATACTTTCATTTTTTTAATAATTAAGTTTATGAAAAAAACATAAATAATATTTTTAATTTTAAGAATATCTTCATATTATCAAAAATAACATTTTCCAACCACATTTTGTCAAATTTGGACAATTGATTTCAATCACATTAATCAAACTAGACAATTCCATGTGGGGACCACATTTAACATATGTATAAAACAATATTTGATTTGACTAAATAGTTAGTTTTTTTTAGTCAAAATGAACATACTTAATTTTGATGTTGCTCGAACAAAATACAATTGGTTATTTCAAACTAGTAGCTTTGATCTTATAGTTAATTTAATCACAATGCTACTAGCACAAAAATCAATGGTTTTGCAATAGTGTTAGTGGCATATGTCATATTGCTTCACACATACTAGACCAATTACAAATTGTATCATGTACGTTGTATAATTTATTCCACATATGTTTTTTTAGTGCCAAAATCATCCATAATAATGATTTTACACACGAAGACATTTATTTATGGCCACCAAAAAATTGACATTCAATCAAGGTGAATGGAACATATTGTCTTTCATATCATAATAATTGTCGAAATAATGTCAATTTTTTCGTGGTAATGTTCATAAACATAGTGAAATACTTTCACAAGTTTTTTATTCATTTAAACATTTAATTTCATTAATTTTCACCTTCTTTGACATTTAACTAAAATGGTTTGTCATTTATTTTGCATTGAATAATTTTGAATTACATTAAAAATTAATATGTTTTGATTTTGATGAATGGAAAATAAAAATGGGAAGATATTCAAGTATAATTTTAGACATTACTAGTAGATCATTTACCATTTACAAAGGGTAATTATATTTCAACATTTAAATTTCATGAAAATAATTGTTGTTAAATGATGTAATTTGGAATAGATGTATTATTGCATGCATGAAGTGATTTTGTAACAAATACCAAATGATTTCACATATCCACTAGTATGGGGTGGGTTTTTGTTTATTTTTTCCCCCAAAATAGTTAGGTCTGGTTTCCACACAAAAAAATTAAAACTCAAATTCAAAAACATATTTAAAAAAATTTCAAATCCAAATATTTGAAAAAATTTAATTTTGAAAAACCACTCAGATTTGGGTTTTTAATAAACTTCATAAAGCAAATATGAAACAAGGCTAGGGGTTTGGAAATTATTGCATTTGGGTATATGTCATGCTTATTTGGCAAAACCCCTTACACATATATCACCCATAATTTAAAGTTTTTGGAGTTTTTTAACAAATATTAATGTGGGTATATTTTTGAATATTTGGGGATTCTCTTATTGAACCATGGTTATTTGGGGTTTTATTTATAGAATCTTTGAAGGTTTTTTTTATAAAACTTTGATTTGGGTTTCAAACTACCAAAATATGTACACTTTACCAACTACTAACACCTAAAGACACAAGATAAGAGAAAAACAAAAAAACCATATTAAAAAGTTTCAATATACTTTAAAACCACAAATGCCATACATATTTCAGTTTTTTTGCACAAATTTTGAAGAAGTAAGTGGATTAGACTCTCACAGTGCCTCATTTTTTGAGCTTTTTAAAATCCAAGATATCATCTTATTTACATTAAGACAATTGTTTTAGAAGGAAAAAACCTTGTATTTTATCAAATGTTGAGTATAATTATGAAAATGATTTGATTATTACAAAAATACCCATCTATTCATTTCTTTGTAGGTTGGTTATGATTATTATTAAAAATTAATATGTGCCAAGTGTGGAGGTAAGGTAAGTCTATGAATTTAAGAATATTTGAGTATGATCTAGGTCCCAAGTCTTTGCCAAGTTCATCTTTGACTAATATATATAGACATAGACACCCATTCAAATACCTAATGGCTTTTTTTTATCTAGACTTCACATCTACCCCACACTAGTGTGCACATTTGTTAATTCACACGTGATCCAAACAATTTAGTTGAAAGACCTATAAATAAATGATTAAGTTGATTGCTTTGTCAACCCAATTAAATATGTGGAGTGTAGTTAAGGTATGGTAACATGACATTTAGTATGACAATAAGATTGAAAATTTTATCATTTTAAAAATAAAAGGAAATTACTCTAAGGTTTTTTGTTTTTAGGTTTTGTTTTGTTACACATTGATGGCAATAACTTTTTAAAAATCATTGCTTAAAGAAAAACAAGTCAAAATGTGGCAACTAATTGCCATAAGATCAAAACTCTTGTCTAAATATGGCAACTATTTTCAAATGTTCTTATCCTTTCAAAAAAATCAAGGAAATGTGTGACAAAATATTTCCACTTCATTTCTTTTGTTGACAAGATGCAAAAATCCCATCCCAACCCACAAAAACATTAGATTATACCTTTTTGACCTATTTATTTCATTAACACTTTAGTTATTATTATAGTCACATTGAATTGGCCCAATCCTATTAATGTCACTAAATTAAATAATATTAACCTAATTTTTTTTATAATGTCTAATAAAATAATGTGTGAGATTTATGTTAACTACAATATTAAAGGAGAGGTGAACTTTAGGTATATGTTCAGATTTACATTCAAATCTTGTTATGTTATGATTTTGGTTAGCTTACAATTCACACAACATTTTTTTGCAATTTATTAATTGATATGTTATATTGATAATAAGCTAACATTCATAAAGGGATTTTTTGTGATCTAAGTTCACACCTAGGGATAACCTAATTGTAGGATAGGCCCTACCCCATAATGCATATGATGGCATTATTCAAACTTGCTTTCACATTGTTACCCAACTATTTACTTCTATTCATGATTTTTTTGTTCACTATAAAGTTACAATGTTTTTGTGTTTTCTTGTTTTGCATCGACCTTCTTTCAATTGTTTTCAAGGTTGTTCCAACACCTCGCTTTTCTTTCACTATTCTTTCCAACATTGCTCTCACAAGGTGTTCCCATGTCTCATTTTGCTCTCACAAGCTATTCTCATTTTGCTCTCATAGTTTCAGCATCATGGCATTGTTGTATTTTCATTTGGCTATGACAACTTTGTTGTGTTGTAACATTGCCTTGCTTGTTTATTTTTGTAATGTCAACCTTTCTATTATTTGTAGTGTCAATAGGCTTCCTTGATTATAGAGTGATCAATTGTGCAACATTTTGTTGCTACATTGTGACATGTTTCATTGCATATCTCCATTGTTTACATTGGCACTTTTGTTTGACGATTTCCTCCAAAAAATGTTCTTTCTTTTTGTGCATTTGTTCCTACTTGCATTCTTCCCAACATTCTTTCTTAACAATTTCCTTTTGTAAGCATTATTCCTTATGCATTTGCACATGCTTGTAGTCCTTGTGGTACACTTGTTTAACATTTTTTTCTTGTGAGACTTCCTATTAGACTTGTGCAAGGGGTTGATGCCATGACAATTCATAGTCAAGTTTCATTGTGAAGTTTCATTGTGAAGGAGTGATGGAACCATGGACCTTTGTTATTTTATTAGCCTAGTTTTTGAATTGGTAGGATACCACAATTGATAAGGGCACAACTTAGTAGGAATCTAAGAAATTCAAAATAAAATTCATTAAACCCATCCCTATCATTGTGTTATCCTAAATTGTTAAACATGGTGGTTGTTGTCCACATACATAATACACTTGAGCTATCTACCAATTTCTATGAGTTTATGTGAATAATGTTTTGATATCAACAATTTAACAACTCTTGTATGTGCAAGTGTGTACTAACTTGAAGGTTGTAAAAAAAAGGAATTAAAAAAAAAAAAACATTTTGATTTTTTGAATTTCATCTAAGAAATGTTGCTACCAATGTTAGCATTGCCTTACATGTTAAAAGTTAGATACATCCAAATGTTAGAAAATCCCTCTCCAAACTTTTAACATTTTAGAAAAGTTTGATTATAGCATTGTATGAATGTATGCACTTGGAAATTCACAATCAATTCATCCTTATCATAAAAAAAAACAATTCCAACTAATTTCAAATCTCATCCATTTGCTAATAAAAATAAATAAATAAAATATATAATTTATGTTTAATATTGGAAAAACTCAACAAACTGTCCATTTAAGGTTCACATACCTTAGATTGAAATAGGTATTTGTTTGTTTGTTTGAGTGTAACTATGTTGTAACCCTCCCAAACCATGGGTCTCCCTACTCTACTTTTGGTATTGCCGGAAACCCCTTTGACAAGACAATATGTATGTTTGTTGTTTCTCAAATTTTCAACCAATGGAACAAAAGTTATTTAATTTAAAATGATTTTTGTCTCCAATAATTAATTTAAATGTTTAGAAATGGCTTTTAAAAAATAAGAACTCTGACGTTATGCCCACTTCCACTGGAATACTATCGAGATGGGACATTTGATTATTTATTTTACATAAAAATCCCTCAAAGTATGACACTGTGGTTTTCTTTTTTGTTAATTTAGCTGAAATGGCAATCATCCATAAGACGATTGAAGCAAATCTGGCTACCCAAAAAAAATCTGGAGGAAACTATATATATATATATATATATATATATATATATCTATTAATGATTCATTTATATTGTTTGCTACCCAAATGGAACTTAATACAGAAATCTGGCTATTCTCTTTTTTTTTAATTTCTGAAAAATGGTGACTAGAAAATATGGAAATCAATTTTTTTAATCTGGAAAAAATATTAAAGCTGGCGATATTTCGCCCTAAGAAAAACCCCGTATCTCTCCTTACAAATTGACAAACCTCTCAGAATTTTGTAGCCTAAAGGGGGGAGGCTGTATTATAGTGCACAATTATTCGTTGACCCCCGTGAGCCAGGGCATTCTATTTTCATGGTGGGCTTTATGAAAAACATATAGCCCCATAATAGGCTTGAATGAATTTTTACACTTAAAAGTCAAAGGGAGAAGAAGGGGTTTGGTTTTCCAAAATGCCCCATTTGTCATTTTTTTTTTTCCTCCATGATATCTGGTGGGTACAAGAATTTTTTAATTGGAAAAAACGATTTTTTAAAATGTTGGGTAATGCCCTAAGAGTGGGGGAGTTTGCGAACTAAGTGCCCCCCTCTAAGGGCCCCCCCTCAAGGGAGTTCCTCTGCGCTTATTTCTGGAACTCCCCACTGCGGGGCCCTTACCCTACAAGTTTCGGTCCCTATGACTTTAGTAGGTAGGAAACATAGAATACTAGGTCAATACAAAAGTAGGTAGGTACAAAATATCTTCCCATTAAATTGAGCCAATTATAGGGTCAACTTCGTAAGTACCCCTAACATTACATGAGCATAGTAGGTACCTACTTATAGGCCCTTTTTTTTCCGTACGGGCTCTGTAACGGCTACGCGCCAATACAGTTTTTTGAATTCCCAGGTGTTCCGCACCGTCTAGCGGTCCACTAACTGAACCTTGAGTCGTCGACTGGTGGTCGGTGGTCAAAATGCTCCGTCCCCTTTCTCTCGTCTCTCTCGCTTCTTTGCGTTTTTTTTCCCAATCGCCATTGCTGCTTCTGTCTGTAGGTCTGTCTTCTGTGTGCGCTTCGCAATCTTCTCCATTGCTCTTTCGTTGTCGACGATTTTGTGCTCCTTCACGAACAAGAGCTGTGGACGGTCGGCTGCTTCCGGAGCTTTTAAATTATTATTTTTTTAATTAAAAAAAAAGCCTTTCGTCAGGTCTCGAGCTCTTTGCCGTTTTTTGAAGCTCTCGAGTGATATCAGTAAAATTGACTGGTGTTTTTCGTTTCCGTTGCGGGTTTTCTAGGTTTTCTTTTTTTTGTTTTGTTATTGGTCTGCAATAGTGATATTTCCTTGCCTGCGGAGATGTGGACCCTTTCGTCGTGCTTTCATTCAGGGGCGTATTATTGTTCCTTTTCCTCCCTTTTTTTCTTGTTAGACATCATCAACGACAATGCGGCTGTGTCATTTTCTATTGCTGCGGTCTTTCGGGTGTGATAGCTTTTAGATGACTGTCTCGTCTTAGGGTTTCATTTCTTGGGAGTTTCTGGTGGAGACGAGTGGAGTTGGCATTTTGAGCAAGTCAAGATGCAAATAGGACAGGTTTTACTATTTTTCCTGGTGTGAAAAGCTAGGAGACGCCGCCTGTGGTTTGGTATTGGAACCAAGATGGACGCGGAGGAGAGAGAAGCGCAGTTTTTGCATCTACTGGAACCGGCTCGGGATCTTGCAACCAATTGGTTAGTGGATGTAGCGCAGGCTCTCGAAGGCTACTTAGCAGGGCTTCCTCTTGCGTCTTTGTTTGATGAAGCCGGCAACAGCTCCCTGAATTTTGCCCAAGGTACTATTTTCTGAACTCTGTTAGGTCACACACACAAACATTTCAGGGTTAAGATGGCATTCCGGAACAAGTTCTAGACATTCTGCTGGAAGCAAATCATACACATTTCTGCTGCTGAGCATGTTACTGCTTACAAAACAGTGTTTCTATATAACCCTGACATGGCGTAAATGATTTTGGCAGCTGCTCTGCTGATCCAAGGATCATCACAGGTCTACAGCCGGAAGGTGGAGTATCTATATGCACTAGTTTACCAGGCTCTTCAATCTTTTACCACTAATAAGTATGGCCCCTTTTGCACTATGTCACCCTCCACCATTCATGCTTCTGGGAGTCTCTCTCAGGGCTATGAGTCTTTTCTAGTCTTTTTGAAGCTGTTGTCTGTTCACTTCTACATCTCAGCAGACCTTTGATAATGGTGATTCTTGACCAAAAAAAGGTTCCCATCAAGGCATTATTTCTCATCTGCAAGTGTTTTTGGGAGATCCATGGCAGACAAGGGAACCAGGATGATGAAACACACCAAGGAGATGAGGCAAATGTGGATGAAGAGCATGATGAAGACCAATTTTTTGGCTTGAGTGATGTTCAAGGTGTGTGTGCCAAGGTTCTCTTGTGTTGCTTAGTAGAGTGGTCTTGCACATCTTCAGTTAAATAGATTTTGAGTAAAAAATCCTTTTTCTGTTGCCCTAAGAGGGATATTGGCTCTGTCTCCTGTTGCAGAGGAACCAAACATTGACCTAGAGCAGGACACAATGGTAGATGGATCTGCAACTCTAGTGATGAAACAACCTGCAAGCCTGCTGGTTGATGAGGGAGATGGAAAAGATGTATCTGGAGATACTGCAGATTTGACCAAATTTCAGGTTTGTTGCACCTGGATGAAATTTTTGTAGAACCTACTTGTGGCTGGTGTCTATATTCACCTGTATCCATGTTTATAATTTGGTGTTTCCAGGTCTTATCTTGCCCTCAAGTATGTATTCCTCCTAAGGGAAAAAAATTCTGAGCAGAGTATGAAATCAACTATTGGTTAATACATGTTGATATTGAACTGATTTCTTGGTATTCCATATACATGCAGATTGCAACAAGTATAATGTACAAAGGATTCCTGCTACTTGATCCTTGTGATGCTGAGACTGTGGATGAGTACCTTCGCTCAGAAAACCAACACAGGATGCCTGGAAAGGGCACTCCACGATCCTTTCAGCCTGCTTATAACAAAAACAACTTTGAAGGGCCAGGTTTCAACTCAACATCTACCTACATTCCCAACACCAATTATAGAGTTCCAAAGTTACATCTAGAAACGTGGTTAGGTCTTGACTCAGTGCTATCATCTACAATGAAAATGTAATTAAACTTCAGTAAGGTGCTAAATACTCTTGCATATGTGTTCACAAGAATGATTACTACCTTGGTGCTGGACTGACAAGCTCAATGTGGTTTTCAGGGGCTGACCAGGGTCCTGTGAGTGCTGCAAGAACCCCTGTCTTCAATGATCCTGCTGTTGGTGAAGAAGATGACTGGCAAGGAGACATTGCAAATGAGGGTGTTTGGGAGGAACTTCCGGCACAAGGGGAGCTTGCTGAAGACAATCCTGAAGGTGTGAGACCAGAAGGCTGGGGTGGTGAAGCTGCTGAAGGTACAGACACTGCTCATGGTAATGAAGGGGGATTGCAAGAGGAGGAAGACAATGATCCTTGGAAACTACTATGTCCACATGAGCCTGGCACTCTTTCTATAAAGCCGTACCAAAAAGGTAATCAGTCTGCTGTGCTGTTGGTGGCAGTGGTAGCTATTGGTGGCAGTGGTAGCAACTCTTGTGTGGTATATCTGTCCACTAGATTCTAGACTGCACCAAGACTTAGGGTTTTTGTTTGGTTGCATCTGGACATCCAGGGCAGCCAACATGGAAACCAAGGATACGAAAGAAGAGATTGCCAAGTGAGACAGAGGGAGTTGTAATGGCATCAAAGAACGGAACTTCTTTCCCAGAATTTTCCAAGTTTCTTCAAGAACAAGAACGGGAGCAGAGAGCAAACCGGCGTGCACATATGGCCTCAGACACCACCACAACATATGAACAGGTCAATCATATGTTCAACAATTGTTTTGCTTCTGTGATGTGAAATGCTATCCCTCCCTGGATGTGCTTCCCAAAATACTCTGGCATGTTCAGGAGTCAGTTGTTTTATGTGACTAGGCAATTTGTTAGTGATGCTGTGGTCGACAGTCTGATAGAAGATGAGTAGCATATGTTTGCACTTAACATGCAGGAAAATATCAAGCATGGGGTTTTGAGTGCATTTGTGGACAATTTATACAGCTGCGAAGGTCATTCCAACCTTGTGATGCTGGCAACCCCTGGAATCACCTTGGTGGTGATTATGATGGATTCAGCATGCATGGTGAATCTGATGGAGAGGATGCAGAAGGCTTTTTCGAAGCTCCAGCTGCTGAAGAATATCCACAGGCTGATCATTTACCTGAGCAAGCCTCCCTGGTTTGTTTCTTCATTCCTAAGACACCCAGTGCTAAAATAACCACCCAATGAGCACCATTGATTTGCAAAGTCCAATTCAGAAACTTATTTCTTACCACATAATACAGGATTTCCTTCACTGTTGGAAAAGGTACAGCCTAACATCTTATGAACATAAAGGGGACAGAGATGGCAAATAGTCTTATTTTGTAATGTGAACATATGAAAAGCTGAATGTGACTCTCACTTCTTGACCTCAGGGGACTGATGACCATGCCAATGGTGATGCGAATGATTATTCTTTTGTCTTTGAGCAAGGCAGGCATGATGACAGAAGCTTTGAAGAGCTATGTCAGGCTCACATTGTAAGCAGCTTTTCTCAATCTCTCTTTCTAGAGTATGCGAGACGTCGTTTCTTGTAAAGCTCCATCTCAGAAGATGGTATGTGTCAGTTCCTAACATGATTGCATAGTTCACAGGACAAAATGTTGGAGAATTTAGCAGAGTCAGAAGTAAGGACAGAGCTAGCAACCCGTGTTTCTAAATGGAGGAAAACAATTGGTGCTGATCTGCGAGAGGAGGTATGGTTCTGCATTCCATAAAAATGTATCTGCAACTAGTGAATGACATAAATTTTCATTGATATCTCAACCACCCTGGCCAGTCTGTCATTACCACATCTTCCTGTTTCACCAGTTGCACTGCTCCTGTTTTTTTAAATGTATGGCTACACACATTTATCATTACTGGTTTTTTTGTCAAGGATATGACTTTACAAGAAAAGCTCATGCACTGATAACAGACATTTGCACATCTAGATTCTAGACTTCTGCTGATCGCTGAACTCTGTACAACAGGATGCCCGTCCCCCATTTAACATCTATACCTATGGGGAGCAACTTCTTCAGAACCTCAGCTCTTCCACAGAGGAACCAGAGAACAACCAAGGGCATAAGACATTTGCAAGTTTGGTGCAGGGCCAACATAAGTCAGAGGTCTGCAGGTCACTTTCTGCACTGCTGCAGCTGGTAGGTTTTTCCCCTCCATTTATACACTTAAATCAAAATGAGTTCTCTGAGATATCTGCAGCAGGTAAAGCTGTGCCTAGAGCAAGTGCAGATGATGCTGCTTGTTGATAACACATGATTTTATTGCAGGTCAATGATGCCAATGTTGAGATTGATCAAGGGGATATGTCCTCTGGTTCACAATGCTTTACCAAGGACAGGCCATTTTCTGTGAAACTCTTGAGTTCTCGAAGGCGACATGAGAATTTGAACTACAGAGCTGCCTCTCAAACTGTAAAGACACTCACAAAGAAATGTCGACCACATGAAGTCAAGAAAACAGCTGTGCAATTGAAGCCAGTGGACTTTAGGCAACTTGATGCTTGTAACAACAGTCCAGCACTTGAGACTGTTACAGGGGTAGGTCCTGCATCAAACCTAAGAAGTACACATGCACAGTCAAACATGTCAACACCAATGTTGGGGTCACCAGCATCTCTGAGGAAATCCACTAGCAAGCGACATCCACCTGTCCCTGCTTGGAACAACAATCCAGCACCCGAGACTGTTAAAGGAATGGGTCCTGCATCAAACCTAAGAAGTACAAATGCACAGTCAAATACGTCAACACCAATGTTGGCATCACCAGCATCGGTGAGGAAATCCACCAGCAAGCGACATCCACCTGTCTTGTCAAGAATAGGTGTAATGGACTCTGAGAATAAGGCTCCTATAGCCTTAACAAAGATCACTCCCACTAAACTGACACCATCAAAGGTTACCCCAGAAGGTAAGAAAAGGCGCAAGCGGCCACCCCTTAGATCTATTCAGGTGTAGATTGGTCTTCTTCAGGCCTCTACTTTGTATTCATTTTATGCCCCAATTGTATTTCTCAAATTTGCCAGCTATAGCAGATTTCTGTTGATATGTGACATAACAATTCCCCTGCTTGTCAAGTTGGAAGTTTAGCTTAGTTTTTTAATCTGCAGCTGTGAGAGATAGTGTTCCTAGGCATTCTAGAAGTTCATTTGATTGAAAGCTTCCCAGGGCCTATTAGAGAAGAAGAGAATTCAGGCTGCCACCCTTGCTGGCAACTGGAAGCAGAAGGTGGTCTCTTCATCCTCAGGATTGCTGCCTCCTATTTGGATCTGGACATTTGTAGTGGTTAAAGAGGAGGTTGCTCAAACCTTCCTGCTTGTGAATTCCTGCTCTGCAGTTGATGACCCTGGCAATATGCCTGAGTCAACTGTCACAAGACCATCACAGGTGAGCAACATCATCAAACTACCTGTTCTGATTGTTTACTTTCACTTCACAATTGTGTCACCAAGGTGTGTATCATCACTTTGATTGCATGTAATTGAAAGGGGGGGAAATTGGGTAATTTGTTATCTAGGGTCACAGTTCACTGGAATTATCTGACATTTCAATTGCTGAACTTTGATGAATGCTAGGCTCCGGTTTATTCAGATAGTCAAGTTCAATTGGGATGGTTGAATATGGGAGATGGTCTGACTTAGTATGCATTGGTTGTATATGTGAGATAGTGCAACTAAATATATGCCTTGGTTGAATACTTCCCAGGGCATATTTAGAAATATTCAACTAAGGCATGTTTAGTTACCTCAGTAGACATAATCATCAAAACAAGAAAATTTCTGTCATGATCTTTGAACTCCAATCTCATGGAGATTTCACATCTTTCACAAGATTCAGTGCTCCATAGAATCTCTATTGTACAAAGGTGGGCTTGGTACTTTTGTGGCACACCAGATGTACTGTGGTGCTAGGGAATGGTTCATCTGAACAATGTGTACTACATTCAGTAAATTAGGGCCTTCTTTGGTGTAAGAGGGTGCTGTGCATCATGAGCTGGAAGTCATTGAATCTGGAAGACCACTTGTACATATGTGACATTCCTCTATCATAATTAGTGCATCAGCTTGGTGTGATTTTTGGTGAATGGCCTTTGTAGGGAGCACAAATTGGAGTGGACACCCAAGCTATTGCTCATCTCCCAAGGAGGACAAAATTCTGTAGTCTGTCTGCCAAGAGAAGACTATTCTCAAAACCTACTCAAAAAAGCTCTTCCTAGAGCACAAGTAAGATTCTATATTTTCTCAAAAATCAAATAACTCAAAGAATGGTTCCAGTCCCAGGAATTGCCAACTTTACACATAACTTTAATTTGTTGTCAATTGATTCTTGTGCAGATAATCTTTTCCAATCATCTCAGCAATTTTCCCAATGGTTCTTAGAAAAGAAGAATCTGAAATAACTGACTTTCCTTTTAAGGCCTTTAGGGAATTAAACCCTATGTAGAAATTGGCTTCTATTGCTCAAATGGCCATTGGAGATCCAGTGACTTGCATAATAGAAAGGGAAAACAGATTATAACAAACAAGGGAAAAGACAAACACAAAATAACCATCAAGAACAAGCACAAAACTCTTGGCAAAACATAACAGGTACATTCCATCCTGCTTGATACAACTCTGGTCTTCAAACTATAGCATTTGCTGCACTAGCAATCCTGGGCCAAAGATCTGCACACTCCTTTCCAATTGGCCCTGTAATGGCAGAACCTGCAATCCCACAAAAACTTTTAGCTTTGTTTCCTGAAAACATACTGTGCCTTGTGAAACTAAGTCCTGCTAATTTGATAAGTCCTGGATATGATATTTCATGGTCATTGCCAACAACTCTTCAGCTTATAAACCTATTTGACAAAGGACATACAAGTACAATTCCTGGAACGGGACATATTTGCAGCTTATGGCTTTATTTTAAAACACTGTGTATAAGCAATGCAAGCATAGAATTCTTACCCTTCATCTCTCCTTTTGGGTTGACAATTACTCCCGCATTGTCTGTGGAAGGAAAACTATGTAGTTAGATCAACTCCAACAGAAGCTAGAAAAAAACAGTAACCGAACAGCAACCCACAAAATGGAGACGTCAAGGAAACAAGCAACCAAAGATAAATTCACATGACACAACGCACTACAAACATCAGGCAACAATAGAGCTTGTGTCAATAAGCAACTGCTTGACCCCTTGATACTGCCAAAAACTGTAGAAATCACAGCCCCATCATGACTTCAACAGCCACTCCTTGAGCTGGGAAACACCAGATCTAATTGCTGTAGGTATCAAAACTGGACACCACTGAGATAAGATACAGCTTATGAGAACACAGAGAAATCTCCACAACAAAAAATTACAAGGTAGCAAGACAACGAGCACAGTCATAACCTTATGAGAGTCACGCACAAAGTGCCAGACCATCATCACCTTCTTCATCACAAAGAGCAGCCACAAGCTACCATGACTACTACACTACTGATTTCATCAATTCCTGACAGTGGCTGTAATTTTGGGCAAACAATTCCCCCAACATCTGCCTGAGTCCTGTCAACAGTCCTGAGTTTGTCTTGTTTCAGGAAGCGACAGGAAGACAACTGTGGCAACAATCACAGATGAAAGCAATACTATCGCAACAAGACATTTGTGTGAACATAATCCTCAAAGGCTTGGAGAAACAGAGAGGGAAAGCATGCAGATAGATACCAAGCTTCAGGCATCCCCATAAGATGAAGCCTTAGTCTGCTAGGTTTTGAGTGTGAAATAAACTGCATTTTGCATACCTTCGAAGTACATGAAGACACCGTCTTTGCGTCTCCAGGGCTTGCGCTGGCGGACGATGACAGCAGGCATCACTTTCTTTCTTAAGTCAGGTTTGCCTTTCTTCACAGTGGCCATGACCATGTCTCCCACAGCGGCGGCTGGAAGTCTGTTCAATCGACCTTTCACGCCCTTCACGGAAATGACATACAAGTTTTTGGCTCCAGTGTTGTCGGCACAGTTGACAACCGCTCCCACTGGAAGAGCGAGCGACATCCGGAACTTGTTTCCAGCTGAACCTCCACGCCCTGACAATCCACACCCATTTATCAACTCTCACGAAAGCAAGCCCGCCATCCTTCAGTATCAAAAGAAAATTCCGCCTAAAAACATACCACATTACATTGCCGGAAGAGGTATTTCAAATCCATCTCTGGGCGAGCGAAGGAACACAAGGAAGGCGAATATAAGAAAAAAGACTGATCTGGGTCTCAGTGGTCCCAAAAGGTGCATAAGAACCTCGACAACACCCTGAAAACTGATCCAAAACAATTCTCTTTCAAAGAAAAACAAAACCAAAAGTGGCCAGGAAAAGAGATCGTGCAATAGGCAAGAATGGATACCGCGCTTCGACATCGCGCCTCGCTCTCGCTGCTCGCTCCGCACGCAGCGTCAGTTGTGTGATCACGGAAAGGAGATTTGCGTCGTGCACACCACGAGTTTAAAACATACCCTAACCCTAACCCTAATTGCAAAGCCCGCAACGCAGCTCTTGCCGCACCTTCTTCCAAGCTGCAAAATCACGTTCGGAGAGAGACTCGGTACGTACCCACAGCGTTCCGGATTTCAGATGAACGGGGCAGCGGTGATAAGCAGCACCAGGACGATCACAGCACGCGAGGAACCGGCAATAATGACAGTTCATTCTTGTCCAGCAATTTTTGTTCTCTACTGATCACGGAAACCCCACACAGGGGAGACTTCACAGAGAGAAATCAGAAGAGTACAATTTTGCTTGTGGATCGTTGCCTGTCTTTCTGCTTTCTGCTGTACAAAAAGCGGCGCTCTGCCCATCTGGTAGAAGCACCAACCGGTTCGTCAAGTTGCTGCAGTTTGCATTCTCAAACTTGTGCACCTTCATGCTCAATCGAATTACTTCCCTGCTCATCATCATCATCACCTTTGCCTCCTGCTACATCTCATCTCTGTCTTCCTCAGACATGGGCCGTATCTCTTCAATACTTTTTGGTCTACCTACTTACTTCATATTGTTCTTCAAATCAGCTTCCAGTAAACTCTGATTGCTTCAAGCTCATCTGCAAATACCTTGGCCTCCAACAAGTCCTGTGAATCGTATCACCTGCTCCTGTTTCTGCAACTGCTCCTTCAAAAAGAGAAACCAAATCATGAAAAACAGACTATATTGCTCACAAGGTGGAGATGACAAACAAATTTGTTATTATTTCATAAAGTCATGGGAGTAGTTCTATCCCAATGGCATATTGGACCCTCTATCAAGAATTCATGCAAATTCACCAAAGATATTGAGCAAGGATTGTGCTTAGTTGTTATATATGATTCTTAGGATGAAATGAAATTGCTCAAGTTGTTACCTGATTCTAACTTGGATTGTGTGACAACGTAAATGAACTTCCCCTTATCATGCCAAATCCATCATCATGGGGCAAAACAATTTTCTAAGCTACTCAATGTGGTAACCAACTTTACTAAGAAAAGTAATGCAAGAAAAATATTGAAATTAATGGAATGAACATTTTCACCTCTACCATCCCATCCATATAAATATAGCAAAGGATGATCCATGCAAATCAATACAACAAGGTTTAAATTGCCAATGGAACCAAGAAAAAAACAAACAATGACGTTGAAAAAAACTATGGAAAAATACACCATATTACTAATGAATGTCCAAAACAATTACAAAGACATTGGTGCGAGTTGTAAACTTAGCTTTAGGTTCGTAATCAAAGCTAAAGCATGAGAGGAGTGGGCTAACAAAGTATTTTGGGACTCAAACATGCTCCCACAAGTGTGAGAGAAAAGTGCCAACATTTTCCAATGGTTTTTCCACTTTGAAAGTTGGAGTCCTATAATGTTTTGAATGTTTGAAACAACATTACAAACAACAAACCATTTAAGGATTAAGCTTTCTTTAAACCATTTAAAAGGTCTTGAAGTGTAGATATTGAAAATGGGTTTGCATTCTCCATTTAAGGATTTCAAACTCAAGCTATGGACAAAAAACTAGTAAGAATCAAATTGATAATTTGACTTTCAACATGTAAAACTAAAATCACTTCAAATTGAAGTGTGATACAATGTTGAAAAATGATTCAAAAGCTACAATTTTGTAATTGAAGGCTCATTAATTGGAGTTCATATGTGTGAATTATGACCCTACAAAATTGGTTTGTTATGGTTATTATAAAATTCCATGACTTTCAAGGAATTAAAAAATTCCCAATTCTAAATTGTTGATTAGTAAAAAAAATCAAACGTTGGATTAAGGCCATGAACATAACATGGTACTTGAATTTTTTGATGATGCAATATGATAACAAAAGGTGTGTTAAATAATTTTGAGGTACCAATTAAATTGCTTTGTGACTAAGAAAATCAAAGTTTAAACCTTTGACCAAACAAAGGAATACAAAACATAGAATTGCCAATTTTGTTGGCATTGTGGTTGTTTGTTCACTTTATAAATTATCCAATAAAAATGAATATTTTTAATGGAATAATTTTGTGGTTGGCAACTTTTCAATGACAATGGTTTTTCATGAGTTTGTGTGTTATTTTACGTAGTGTTCAAAAGCTAAAAATTTGATTACCACAAAGGGAAGATTTGTTTAAAATCATGCCTATCTTCAAAAAGTTATGTGGCTTCTGATTAATTTGTGGTGCAATTGATTGCATGCATATGTACATTAAAAAACTTATCGGTGCATTTGTTATAAACTATTTCTCTTATAATATGCAAATATTACAAGGAGTTGTTGACTATGAAAAATGATTTCAAAATATCCTTGTAGGATTGTTGGGTTTCATGAATGATTTTAGAATATTATTGTTGTTTAGTCTTTACTAAAATGCAATATAAAATGGATTGCTCAACCCCAAACATGGATCTTAAAATAATATTTGCATATACATGTATGTTCTTTAGGACAAAGGCTACCCACTCCTACCTTGGCTCATGATTCCCCTTGTAAACAAAATGTTAATGTTAAATGTATCCTTTTAAAGGTCTTTTATAATATTAGACATTTTTATAGAGGGAGGAATGTAGTTGAAAATGCATTGGAAATATTTTAAAGGATAATTTTAAAATTATTGAAAAAAAATTTCCACATTGTTTTTTTCTAGTGTCATTCCTTATTGTTACATGTTGTATAATGTGATCTTAAATGGGAGGATGTAGATCATGTTGGTGCATTGATGGTTCAGTTATAACAAGAAAACCATCTAGATCTACAAGGTGTAAAAAGGAGACATGAAACCAATGAAGGCACAAAAAAACATTGCTACTTACTTTTGGAAGGTGATGAAATAGTTAGATTTGACCAACAATGTCTTTTTAACACATATCTAAGGAATAGGAAAAAATGTAAAAAATGAACAAACATTTTTTAAATGGAATTGAAAACTTGAATCATTTGAAGTTCCTCCAAGTTCAATGTTCAAATGAATATTTCATTCAAATTTTGAATTGTTGTTCCTCATATGACTTGTCATTGTTTAGTCATGTCTTGATTATTTGTCATTAGTTGATCATCAAACCTAGATTTAAATAGGTTAACCCATGGTGACATGAATGTTTGACCATTGACAAAAACATGGTATATTGCAATTTTGAAATTTGAGATGACATTCACCATGTGTTTGCTCATTTGTTGAACTTTCTAATTGGATTTCATATACTTAAGATGTCGTTTGAAGGTATTTTCTTGATAATTAGTTGTGTTAAGTTGTTAATGTTGAATTGAATCAAATTCATTCAATCTATGGCATTCACCAAAACCTTGTTATTCTTGAGCATGTGAACTCAATCGTTGACATGAAAATTAAGTTATGTTTCCTTTTAATTCTTATGTTCATAGGAATTAATGTTGATGCATTTGTTGTTTATTTGTGGCTTTTAACATGTGTTGTAAAATTTGTAATGTTCAGGATATTGATGATTGCATGATATTGTGGATGATTTAATACAAAATATTAGAAAAAATCATAAAGATTGATCAATTTTTTTGGATTCATTCTCTAATTGTTACCTTCATTAAATTGTTGAAGCTTTTGGCTTTTCTCAAGAACTTAAAGCTTTCCATATAGTTCTTGCATCAATATTGACCAACTAGAAGAATGTTTTTCATGTTCTTCTTTTGGTGGTATGTATAAATTCCAATTCTTTTGCATGCAAGTCTTTCACACACATTAAAACATTGATTCATTAATCTTTTATGGGAAACTTCAATTACATGATAATAGTTTTCATTGAATTGTTTTGGAAGATGAAATTTATTTCTTTTTTAGAGTCAAGTCCTAATAAGAGATGTTGTAATCAATACCTTTGTGATAATTAAAAATCTCCTTATAATCATTGTTGATACAATTCCATTGTCTTTTACACATTTTGCCATTGCCAAGTGTATTTGATTTTGTTATTGTTTGTAAGTCTTCTACAATCTTGCTTAAACCTACCACATGAATAGTTCTAGCTCTTCATTCATTGATTTGTTTAAAAATAATATGTTTTTAAAATTCACAATTGATTAAACCAATCACTTCATCTTGATTTCACTTGGCATTTTGCTATTGTGAAGTACTTGTTCTATTTTTCCCTCTTCCTTTCACACTTTCCATTGAATTTTATTTTTGCACATTCTTGTCAATAGGTTTAAAGTTGTCCATTGAATTGTTTTTGTTGAACAAGAGTACAAAACATGCCAAATTGTGATGGTGGACCTTATTTATATTGTGATGGTATATTTCATCCATGTCACAATGTCATGATAATGTTATAGAGGAAGGAAAAATCATTGAACATTGTGATGCTACATTAACGAGTAATAGCAATGCGTACAACTTTAAAACACTTGGCCGCTGACTTTCACAACAATGGCATAAATGGAATATGTAATGGTAAACTATTAGTTTGGTTTTGCAATAGATAACATATCAATTGTTAACATAAGAATATTCATAATACAAAGATTTTGTTTATTACTTAATATTTTTAATTTCATTGTTACCACTAAAAATTAGTTGTGATGATAATGTTGGCATATTAATTATTAGGTCAACATTTTATCAACCAAGTGGTGCAAGTTTAAACACTAATTATTATTTATAAATTTGATGATTTTGTGATCTTTAAATTGGGATGTATTATTGACTTATTGGAAAATTGCCGTATAAATGTAAATATTTGTTCTAGCATAAAAAAGGGATTTTACACATGTTCCTTAAAAATGAGAGGGATGTTATCCCCATTTATAGGCATAAGATCATGCTAATTTTTATGGGATATTACAACTTCAAAAAGGTGAGGATAAAATTCTGCATGATCCATGTATGATGATTGTATTTATGATAAGGTTTGCTTTGTGTTTTATTATTTATATATTTTTAAAATGGGGCACATTTCCCATATGTGGGGTCATATTTAGTTGCAACCCTTTTGTACGCCTTTTGTTTTTTTTTTGAGAATGCCCACCTTTGAGAGTTTATATTATAATTTAAAAAATTCTTGATCTTTTTGCCAAGCATACCACTCAAATAAGAATGACCAAAAAGTATTTAGAGAAAGTATTTAAGTGTGTTTGGTGGGCACCTTATCTATCTCTCAAGGAAGGTAGTTTGTTTGTTTTGTTTGTTTGTCATGTTGAGATCTCCCAAACCAAAATGCCTATTGTTACACTTTTGTTGCCATTGGAAAGCCCTTGATGAGTAAGGATGCATTAAGTTGATTTCATAATGTTTCAACCTATGGTGGAGAAGTTATTGAATATTGAACAATTCTTTCATTGAATTTTAAAATAAATAAAAACTAAAATTTATAGAGGAATTTGATTCCGCATAGCCCTTGATGAACAAGATTCAATGAAGACAATTTTGGAAAAGTTGTAACATGAGGTACAAGAGATGTTGAATTTTGAGTAATTTTTTTCATTGAAAATTCAATTAAATGATTGAAAATGGTTTTGAAAGGAAAAATTAGTTGGATAACTAGTTCACACTTGGGCCAATGGCACAAGCTACACTAGTAGTATCTATTAATATCCCTCTTTTCCAAGAGGAGAGACCATATGCCTACTCCTCAAGAGTGGGAGGGAGGGATATTAGGTCTCCTTATAGGCATAAGATCCATTGTATTATGAAGGAGTAGGTGTAAGAACCCTCCACCTCATATGCGTCCTCCCCTACATATGTTTAGGTTGATGGGTTGGGGGGGGAGGGGGTGAGGAGGGCGAGACATTCCCAAAATGTGAGGCTGAACCCAGCTATGGCCTCATCCTAGGCCCCTTATTGGAATGCCCCAACATGAGGTTTTACCCTACAAATAAAACCAAGTGTGAAGTTGTGTATGAAAAATTCAATAGTGTTGGGCCAACACCCCCTTGTCTTTTTGTGCAATCCCAAACTCACCTTGAGGGTGAACCAGCACCCACTCATACCATGGTCAAAACAAAAAAAACCCCTAAATTCATCTAAATTGCTTCAAAATATTATAAGTATCCCATGCTTAGACTAAATGGGGATCTCTTTTGGGAAGAGAAATTTCATGCAGCCAATGGGAAGACCCAAGCATGCACTCAAGGTGCCTTGCTTTTGAAGTTTTGGGGGGGAGGGGGGAAGGATTGTTTTTCACTTTTCCCTAGTTCACAATGTGTTCCCACCATTATGTTCGCTTTAAATTTCCAATTGGTTCCCATCAGGTTCCCAATATGTTCCTCAACATGTTCTCCATAGCACCTCACTTTTATCCCACATGCTTTGGCAAATGTTGTGCTCTTTTCACCTATACTACTAGTGTGCTGTTGGCCTGAGTATTACCACATTCTCGACTGATTTTTCCTTCTAAAATGTGGTTTTAGGAAATTTATTTGAATTTTCAGCAGCAGAAATCACTTAAAAATCAATATTTCCCACATTCTGAATCCAAATCTTACCAAATAAATTCCATTAAATCCTGCTCATCAAGGTCTTTCCAACAACACCAAGGGCACATTCCAATTCCTCCAAAAATTTCAGCTACAATTTAATTGAATTTTCAGGAAAAAAATCATTCAATATTCAAGAACTTTTGCACCACAAGTCCAAACGCCATGGAACCAAGCCCATGCACCCCACCTCGTCGAGAGCTTTCCAAAGATGCCAAGAACACAATCTGAAGCATCCAGTTTGGTGGATCTCATTCATAACTACAAAACAAAACAAACTACCTTCCTTCATAGATAAATAGCTAGGCCAAAAGGGAGGAACATTAATAGGAGAGGTGAACATGTACTCAAGTTTATACTGGGAGTATTAGTCCAGGTATGAGTGTGGGTGCTGCTGGTTCATCCTGACGAGCCTTAATTCCACCAAAAATTGCGCAACCAAAAATTGAGTTGAGTCCTGACTTGCAGACTCGACCATTTCTCCAATAAACAAGAGGAAGAAGGTTGAACCCCTGCAATGAACACGAACAGTTTCAGCACATGTACAGCCAAAAGGCAGCTTCAATGTGATGATCAGCATAATTGAACATCAAAGCACAAACAAACCGCAGCACGTGCCATGACAGTCTTGTGAACTCCTCCAAGAACTCTATATCTGTAAGACGAGAGCATATAATACGAGTTCAAAGAGGGTCCGAGACCTTTTGTTCACATCGTGGTAAGTAAGTAGTCATCACGGCCTTTTTGCCAAAAGATGCTACTTAAATTTACAAACAACACTCACATCCATGCACCCCACGATGCAAGAGTTTTGAAAAGCAAAACAAGAGCTCTAACAATTTGTTGGCCTTGCCTACCAAGGCAAAGATATTGTGTTTAGAATTCATTATAGAGTATAGTAGCTTAATGGATTTTGGCCCCTTAGGTAATAATAATAGGTCTATTTATTTTTATATGAGGATTTCTGAAAGATTGATATTTTGGCTTGTGTTGAAACTTGAGATTAATTATTATAGAGTTATAATATCTTGAAGGATTTTAGTTTTTTTTTTTACAGGATTTTTTGAAGATTATATATTTTTACATGGTGAACTATTTGAGTTTCCATAATTCTTCTTCTTTTGCCTTAAAGATACTTTTTAGTGCAAATGGCAAGGCCATAGTGTGATGCACCCCTTGTTTCATTGGTTTCAAAAGGGCATAATAAAAGAGAGTACCTTTTTTTCTTGCTCATCAAATTTCTAACAATTTATTTCATTGATTTCGAAGAGAAAAAGAGAAGGCCAATTTTTCCAACAAATTTCTGATTGTTTTATTTTATGGGTTTTGATGACCTTTTTTTTTTGGTACATGCGTAATTTGACCGCAAAGTTCCTTACATACATGATTGATGTAAAACTGACAAACTTTGATTGCAAGAGAACGCAACAATAAGAAGAAAATAGGTAGAAAGTAGGAAAAAAAAAATGACCTAATTTTTGGCTCAAATAATATAAACCTACATGATTGCCTTTTTTTTTTTTGGGTCTATAGAATTTGTCGTTTCCAATGGCCTTAGGGTGGCTTTTTCTGAATATTTAATTATTTTCTATTTCTTTATTTTAAAAAAAAAACAATGATTGTGGGATATGGATTCCATTTTCATCCCTTACAAATTACAACCACCAAAAATATTAAAATATTAAAAATAATGGGTTCACATATGCTTGGCTCTTTTTTAAAGCTTGAGTTGAAGATAGGAGATTTTCTTTATGACATCATCCAGGAGGGGGGGCTTGTCCACTAGATGCCTTTGGATCTTAAAAAAAATCAAACCATTGATTTTTTTTAAAAAAAAATTCCCTTTAAAAAACCCATATAGTTTAGCTATGCATCTCTTTAACATATTAAGTTAGGTACGGCTTCTAATCGTAATCCAACTAGATGACGGTTGAGCATTATCCTTATGGTGAGGAAAGCATGGGATTAGGAGCGGAAAACACGGCCGAAGAAGAATCACCAATGGACCCGGCCCCCCCCCTCGCCACCCAAAAAACTAACAGACTATTGAAAGTCCAAAGTAAAATTCTTGAAACTCGGAAGTTTTTGTCATCCGTCAACAAGTTAGATTGGCTACCGTGAAAAGGAGCACACACTCAAGGAGCAATGACTTTGTTTCCAAGTTCCCCAATTGTTTGGGTTTCCTTTAGTTAGCATAAAAAGACAAACAAGAATGACATGTGTCCCGATGTCTACACACTAACGATACTATTAGTTTGATCAAAGAAGTGTGCCATTGTCCGCAAGGCGGGGTTAACAAGTTGTAGGCTAGTAAAGCTTCCGGGTGGCAATATTGTGGGTGCCCATGTCGTCCCACAAGAACTCGGAAGCCCCAAGCCCCCTTTCTCTCTCTCTCCCCCTCCCCCAAATTCGGTCGGGATTCCATACTAGCTTTTTCTTTTGTTCTTTTTGTCGATGACAGGTTTACCGGTTGACTGTGCATAAACAATAATAACCACCTGGGGTTTGGCAGTTATTTGTTGTGGGCAACAATGACTGGCATGTTATGTGTAGTTTAAAGCCCCCAGAGTGGGGCATTTTCACCCTAAACCCGAGCCCGATTGTTTTTTTAATGGAATGGAGACAACTCCCGAGTGCTGCTTGTGTGTGTGTGTGTGTGTGTAGCGTAAAGTCCCAAAGTAGTGGGCATTCCCGCAAATGAAGGGGCATGTGACAAGGTGATAGCCGAGTCTGGCCCCTCCCCCCCAGCCCACCCGTGGGCTTTTACTCTCCATAAAGTGCTTCGCACTTTACACCTAACTTATGATGCCTGGCCCTTCAGAGTGAGAGGGATCTTCCACTTGCTTATAGGCATAAGACCCCTATCAGTCTTAAAGGAGTAGGTGTAAAATCCGTCCTCTTTTCTAGGAGGGCTATTCCCCATGCACTCCAAATATTCACTAGGGAATTTTTTGAAGTGCTTTATTTTTTATATTAAAAAAACACAAGAAGGATTGTTGTTGTGCAATAACTTATTAATGTTTATGAAATTACCCAAGGTCTCAAATTTACTACTCCATATGAAGAGGTAACAATGGCAGTCATTTTTGTCTTCCCCAAAGAGTCTTCATTCTTCGGCTTAGAATCTTGCAATTTGGGATGATTTTTTATACCACAACTCCGCCGCACTTTAGCACAATGGTCGGCATGGGTTCTACAATAGAATATTGTATTTGGAATTCAACGCCCAAACCTTATCAACTAGGGAATAATACCCATAGGCTTCATGTAGGATTTTGTTTTTTTTCCCTTCCCCCCCCCCCATTTCCTTTTTTGGGTGGGCAACCGTGTGCTTCAATTGGTGGAGTGAGTGGTTTCCATAGATGCAAAATTTTGCATGTCTTAAGATCATCCATGAAAGACCATAGGCAATTTCTCACATGATCCGACCTCTTTCACATAATATGATGATGTGGGTCGAGGAGTTGGAGAAAGAGGAGGAGAGATTGTATTACCTACCTAATGACAAGTTGTAGTACGGGTATCTAATAATTAGATGCCCAACTTAAACCATAAGTAATAGACACGAACATGTTGAAATTGTGAACAAAAATTGAGCAATTTTCCTCAAAGAAGCCAATATTGTATTATGGCACCTTGATTCCCTTCTTGGAATGGTCTCAAGTTTTTGCGCTCTCTCTCTCTCTCTTTTCCATTAAAATGGAAAAAGATACAAATGGTTGGGTGTAGATCAACTAAATGCTTAGTTTGCCAACTACGGGAGCATATGATTAAGAGTGCATTTGCATGCTAAAAAGAAAGCTTAATAGGGCTTCCATTTCAGAGGTAGTTTTTCAATCATCATGAGCTTAGCTTGTGTCCTTGTCCCAAGTGTGAAGTGGTTACCCAACTAAAATTTCCTTTTGAAACACATTTTTTTAGTAATTTGATTGAATTTTCAATGACAAAAAAATTACTCAAAATTTAATATCTCCCACATCTTAGGTCTAAAGTTTTTCAAATCACTTTATTTTTAAAACCTTACTCATTGAGAGCTTTGCAAAATATAAATTATCAAAAGTGTGCTCAAATTCCTTAATAATTTTTTATTTTGATTTAAATGACTTTTCAATCAAATAAATGTTGAATATTCAATAACTTTTCCAAAGTAGGTCAAAACATTATGAAACCAACTCGATGCACCCGTGCTTGTCAAGGGCTATTTCTAACGGTATTAGGAGCATAGCAAGAGGTATTGTTGTGTGGATTGAGAGATTTGAACATAACAAACAAACAAAACAAACAACCTACCTACCTACTATAAAAGAGTATGAGAGACTACTACTAGATACTAACCGAGACATCCAACCCTCCTCCAAATTCATCACTTCAACAAGACAACCATACTAGTATGACTTTCTTGCTTAGTTCACCTTGTCGACCTCTTAACAATATAAAGGCCTTGGTTAAATGAGTGTGTAACATCTAGCATGGCTTTTAGTTGTGGATTGAACCCCAACCCTAAGTTAACCCAAACCGTATTTAAAACTTCCCTCCTTTTGGCTGGTCACACAAACTACCATGCAAATTATAAGAAAGGGATCACTTATAAATCCTTAATTTGAAAATCCTGAATTAAAATTTGATTATTTTATAAATGCATGAAAAAAATGTTTAATGTTGTTGAAATGATACGTATTCCCACAATAACTAAAAACTAAGAAAAAAGGGCTACTACTAAGATTTTTATTCAGATGAAGATCAATTTATATTATGAAATTCATTGCCACAATTGTTTTAATTATACACATAAAAGTAAAAAACCTCCGGTGCCCCCGATTTTTAGTGTATGTGCATACACATTTATGAAGCAAAAGAACCCGTGTGACACGACATTTCAAAAAATGGAACACTTGGGCACCTATGGGCATTCCGTATTTTGAAATGCCCCCCCCATGTCGTCTTCTCTTTTTTTTTCCATGATAACTGGTGGGTATCAATTTTAGTAATACCCATGCCAAATGTGCTACCCTACACAAATTAACAAAGGGGGATGAGATGTTAAGCTTATATAAAGTATTTGCATGTGAAAAAAAATTAAAAATAATAATATAGGGTCCTCACTATTGATTAATTTTGGCCATAAAGTAGTCCTCCAGAGTTCCAAATAGTACCAAATTATCACTAACAAATTAGTGTAATTATGTGGAAAGTTAAGAAGTTGGAAAATGGCGAAAGGCGGCGAAACTCATGCGGGGCAGTGTTTCTCTGCAACAACGGCTATGCCCATTGTTGTTGTCTCGCACGGTCGCTCGCTCGCTCGGCCCTTCTCTTCGCGCGCGCGCTCTGTGTGTGTTCTCTTTTCTCTCTTTCTCTCTCTTTCTCTCTCTGTCTGGTTCTTTGCGGCTCTCGTTCGGAAAGGGAAATGCAACCAAGCAGCCTCTCGTGCCTCAGCATCTCATTGGGCCTCATGCAGCAGCTTCCCTAAGTACTCGCACTTTCCTTCTCGGGGCCACAAACAGAACTTTCTATATTATTATTATCATTTTTTTCTGCGGGTAAATTATCTCCAGTCGTCCTCGTCGTCGCTTCTTTTGTTCCATTCCTTTCGTGCGTGGCCCGTGTTTTCGCACCCCTCCTCCTCCGCCTCCTCTTCTTCTCGCCCCCTCCTTGCATGCATCAGTTTTCATCACACGCTTTTGTCGCGCCGGAAAACGTCATGTACCGAACGGGATCTTATATGCTCTTTAAGAAGCAGTAGAAGCAAAAGTAGTCGTCGCCATCGTCCTCGTCTTCGTGGAAGTACTTTTTGTTTTTCTCGTTGCCTTTGTTTTGTTTTGTTTTTTTTTATCTTGCGTTGATTTTTCTTTGATTTCGGCGGAGCGCTGGCCCTCGTCTTTCTTGTTTTTCTTTTCCTGCAGTTTTGTAGTTGGAGATCAGCACTCGCGGGGGTTTTCCAGTCTGCGACCGAGAGGCGTCTGATCTGTAATAACGTTGGAGCGGGGCGCGTGGTTTGTAGCGTGCGAGGGTCTTGTGTTTTTAGATCATCAGTGAAGCGGCTTCCAGCAATGGCTCGGGGTTCTTGTTCTAGGGATTGCAGCAGTCTGGCATGGTTAGTTTTTATTGCCTAGGTGAAGAAACGGACATGGCCATGATGCTCTGCAGGGAATTGGAACATCGAATATGAAGATCATAGTTATCGGCTTAGTGTGATTTTAAAAGGCAGGTTTCCTCTGAGGAGTGTTGATAAACAGGAGGAGGAGGAGCAGGAGGAAAAGGCTCCTCTTTGTTCCTGCAAAGTAAACTCCTGGAGTTAGGAGGGAAAAAGTTGGATCAAGGTTTTGAGGAGTTTGCTTCCAATCAACTGAATTTGTGATGCAAGTATTATCGTGAAAAGAGGATCCAGTATATTCTGATCTCTTGCTGGCAGCTTGCTTTACATATTGTTGCTTTCTCCAATTCAATAGCAGCATCATACCCTACATTTTCAATCTATTTGGTGCTTCTTCCACCAAAAAGAAATTCCAGGTGCAACAGAGTGATACAGGCAGGGGGTACTAGCTAGTTAGTGCCAGCAACAGGATAATACTGCCATGAACTGCCATGCTTGGAGCATGTGAACATGCCAGAGGAGGATAATAGAGGGTGATTTGTGCAAGCCACATAAGCAGAAGCAATGGTACCACCCCGGCCTCGGCCCCTGTCATCTACGCCCTCAAACTCCCGTACAGATTGTATGAAACCCTCACATTGCCTTTTATCATAGGGGTTGCTTGCATGGGTCATGCTGTCTGCTGCTTCACCACAATTTATTTGAATCTTGTCTTACTACATGCATGCAAAAGGGTTTAGTTTGTTGTGAGGATGTCCTTTGCAATACTCCATAGTAGCAAAGTACCATTTCTAACTGGACCTCTCTAAGGCTTTTGATCTCTGTGGCATACCATATTTGAAAGTCATTTGAACATTTTGTAGTAGCTGATTTTGATGCATACATATGGACAGACGTCACTGTCCTCATTGTGATTTCTGTTGTGGCATTCCCCTGTCAAGTGAAAAGCCAGAAGTTGAAAATATGTTAATTATAAAATTGTTGAAGAAGAAGTGACCTCAATCTGTATATTGTACTTGCTAAACCAAGGCACTATATAAAGCTGTTGTGGCAAGAAGCTTGAGCTTTTTGCTGGAAGTAACAACAGAATGCTGATGACAGTCACTTGTGACAATTAGAGCTCATCAACTTTTATAGATATTCTTCTCTGTGTGATTTTAGGACCTCAAGGCAGTTTGATTTCATATGTCACGTGACCATTATGGTTGCAATACTTGAGAGGTGTGGATAAAGAGGAGACTCTGAAGAGGTTTTATTATCATTTTTTAATGATGGGGGTATGTTGCAGGTTTACATTTTCTGGCAGATGCAGCCAAGTTTGCAAAGCTCACAGCTGCAGAACGGAAGGAGGTTTTGTCAGAGGTGGCAAAGGGTGACATTGCAGACTTTGATGTCCTTCATGGCTGGACATGTAATGAGTTAATTGATCTGCTATGCTCTGAGAGTGGGGTTAAAAGAGGGTACCCAGGGGTTTCCAAAGCAAAGCTGATTGACCATTTGTTAAACATAATTTGCCCTAAGGACTCTAGTTCTTCAAGAAATGTACAAACTTCAAGCCTGCAGCAGCCCATAACCCCTAATCCCCTACGCCGGCAACGGAAAGGAGAGCACCCATCCCGCCTTCTCACCTCAACGCCAATTGCTCCCACTGATGTTGTTGACAATAGGTAATGGAATGTTCCTTTTCTGTATGGTTTAATTTTTGATCTTGGTTGCTCCATAGCAATGGTTGTTTATGGATAGTGTCTCTTAAATGCCCCCTACTTTTGATAGCTGGCCTTGCTGTTTATTTTTGGTTCCTCAATTCTTTTTGTGAACACCTGTACTCAAAGGTGCCACAGGTCTGAGAGGAAATTTGGCAGTGGATTTGGAATCTTTTATGGAAAGTTTTTGTGTAGATGGTGGAAGTCTCTGTCAAGATCTAGTCTTGCCAAGAAAAGTTCATGGCTATAGATAATGGCTACCTGCAATTTTATTTTGCATTGAGCACCATTGTGATTGGGGAACAAGTCCTTTCCTGTTGTCACCTGAGCTTGTCAAGGGACACCCAACTGGGAATGACCTCTCTATCAACTATGCTGCTTCAGGTTCCAGCAGATATGTGACAATTCAGCCTGCAGAGCAGTCATCAAGCCAGGGGACACCTTTTGCAAGCGCTGCTCCTGCTGCCTCTGCCACCAATTTGATGACAACAAGGACCCCAGTTTATGGATTGCATGCTCTGATGAATCCTGGAATGGACAAAACCCTTGTGGGCTCTCATGCCACCTCGAGTGTGCTTTGAGACATGGGATTGCAGGGGTGGTGAACATTGCTGGGGAGATTCGGCTGGATGGAAGCTACCGTTGCTCATCATGTGGAAGAGTCACTGGTCTCATTGGGTCAGTTTTAATCTACCTCTTTCATATTTTGGTGTGATAACTCTAGTGCAGCTGGCAGAAGAGGTTGTGCATAAGTGTCTGGTGTTGCTGAACATCTTCGTTCACATCTCTCCTTGTATTCTTACCTTGATTTATGCTTGCACTTTGTGGAGTCCATGCTAGCCAATTGGAGATGGCTGGCACTGGCATGTCCAAAGGTTGGATATCACAACCGGTGCTCTTCTTAGTTCTCACCAAGGTGCTGCACCTACTAGCTAGTGACCTATTTTTTAAAAAACATTATGGGGTCTGTCTCGCAGGTGTTGGAGAAAACAGTTACTGGTTGCCAAAGATGCACGGAGAGTTGATGTCCTGTGCCAACGGCTCTCTCTTGCACACCGCCTATTAGATGGGACAATTCGGTATGGAGAACAACATGAAATTGTGGACAAAGCTGCCAAGAAGTTGGAAGAGGAGATAGGACCTCTTGCTGAAGCTGCATCCAAGTGTGTTAGAGGCATTGTTAGCCGTCTCTCTTATGGCTTAGATGTCCAGCAGCTTGCAAGGGAAGCTCTTGAAGCTGCAGACCTTCTGCAAGATCCAAGCGAAAACTCAGATGGTATTTCTCAAGGTACTGGGTTTTCCATCTTTCTCTATCTTTTGTGTCCAAGTTGGTCATGGAAGTTCTCAGAATATATGGTCACAGAAAGGAGCCTACATGATGACTTCCAAGTTCCAACAGCACATGTGTATAACACCAGAGAAAGAACACTGATTCTTGGATTTTATGTTTGACAATGGAATGTCTGCTTATGAAATTCACAAACCAAAGTTGGTTGCTTGTTGCAGATACACAAATGGACTCAATGGTTTCAGATGGAGTTCATTTCAAAGATCTGTCACCCACCTCAGTGGTTTTGTGTTGGAGAGGGCCTGATGTCCAACTGGCACCAGATATCCAGGGCTATCAGATATGGCATCACAAAATATCTGACTTGGGGTTCATTGAAAGACCAACGTGCACCCTTCCAAAGACAGAGAGGAGAGCCCTGATATCCAACCTTGAGCCTAGCACTGAGTATATGTTTAAGGTGAGCTTCACTTGGCACCATGATCAATATTATCAAATTTTTGGTATCATTTTTGTCTGCTGTTATGACAAGGAATGAATGGAAATTGCATTAAAAGAAGAAGGTAACAAGTCTCATGGATAGACCTGTAAGTATATTGGCACAGGGTGTTGCAACATATGCAACCAGGGTTTTGAATTTTTGCACATTTTTGTAATCTAAATGATAAAGAACTGTGAGCTAGAATGGCTTTTGCCAGTGTGCATGATCACCTGCAACCATGGCAATACTTACTGCCCACACCCTTAACAGCTGTATCTTCTCTAGCTGCAGTCAAGTCTAGTGAATTAATTGTTCACTGTTTGATGAAGAAGGAGAAAGTTTAGCTGACTTACATCATCAACCTTACCTGGATAGCCTTGGGCAAGTCAATATCTTTGTCAACCTGATTTTGTTGAATTGGAATTTTGTGGTCCCCTTCAGCTTTTCAAGCACCATGTAGCTTTGTTAAAGATGGGCAGATCCAGATTGTGTTCTTCTGTTCCATCCCATATTGTAGCACTGTTGATCTTCAATTGATGACAGGTGGTTGCATTTGGTGTCAATGGTGAAATCAAGCGTTTTGAGGCTTGTTGTTCAACAAAGCCACCTGAGATCCCTTTTGAGACTCACCTTGAAGTTGAGAGGGAGGCACGGTTTTTGGGCACACCTGAAAATGTAGCAGTAGGATTGAGTGGGAATCTTCAAGGGATACTGAGTGGGAACATACGTGTGAAGCGAGAGGTCAGTGATTCGGTACACACAACCTTCAAGGTATGATGATCTGCCTCAGAAACATGGATGGCTAGCTGCAAATTGTTCTTGTTATCAGAGTTTCTTGTTGAGTTTTCAGCATTTTAACATCATGCTAACTGTGGAGTAGCCTATGTATCAAACAGGGTAACACTTTTTGTCCAATTTTTTCCTAAGCAGATAGAAACCAATATGTTCAGTTTATGGGCTTGAACATGTTGTGAGCCAGTTTAACCTAACCAACATACCTTGCAATGGAGGATTTGGTATAAGTCAAGAGGTCTGTTTAAAATTTTGCCAGATTGTTTGAAATAAAGCTGATGTAGGTCTGAGTGCATTCTTAGGTACGTGATTTAGGCAAAGTTGTAAGTGCGGCATGGGCAAGGAAAGGAGAGTCCATATCTGGGACAAACGAGGGTACTGCTTCAAGAGCATTGGTGAGAACGGGGGTTAGGGTAGTCCCTGAGTCTAGGGAAGGGGAAGCAGGTCCATCTCAGGCAAATGGTAACAGAGCAGGAGCCAGGTCACCAATTGAGGCTAATCCCAGTTCTACTACCCAAGAAGTGAGTAGGAGGCATGGTAATGGGGCTGCTAATGGGGCATCTGTTAGGTCAACTGATCTAAGCCTCCGTCACCACTTCCATGGAAGTAGTAGGATAGAACACAACAAGCACCTCATCAGTTTGGTCATGGAGGACAGAGCAGAATTACCTGCAGGGGCACAGCTGCCATTGCTGTCTGAAGTGGCTCCAAGGTCATTGAGGGAGTGGGACAGCAGTAAGCATGGCTCACATGTACGAGGGGCTCAGCCAGTACAAGTAGCAAGGCCAGAAGGAGAGAGTCTTCCTCGAGAAGATATGGAACCTGCCCAAGGGGTGAAGAGACTTGGTGTGGAAGTGGCACTTGGGAATGTTCGTCAGTTTCAGGATAGCCAGAGGGCAGGGCAACCGGCTGCTGCAGAGAATGTAGATAGTGGCCAAGGACCTGAAGGTACAGATGACAACCCCCAGATAGGACTGAAACATGACATGCACGATTTTGAGAAGTTCTTGCCAGCAGGGAGGGTGAACAATTGTGGAGATTCCTCAGGATCAACAAGTGTGCTAGGTAAGGAAATAGTGCCTTTCGGATGTTTTGGTGCAGGTGCTGAAGTTGCTGCAGGGCTGCAATTAATGCAAAACAAAGTTGAGATTTGCAGCAGTAAGGCAGCTTCAGAAGAAAATGGTTATGCATCAACAGCAGCAGAGGCTTTCCATGTGAGAAAGGCAGTTCAAATGACCACAGGTGGTCTGGCTGCAAAAGAGGAGTTGTCAGATGGTCAGCTAGAAGCAGCATTATTGCATGGCACAGACAAGGGACCAAAATCAGAGAAGTACGGGGAGTTGGAAATTGCTGTTACAGAGAGCCAGCAACTGGGAGGCCCCCTGAATGGATCAGAGAGGGTGTTTGAGCAGTGTGTTAGGACAATAAGGTGGCTGGAGCGAGAGGGTCACTTGAAGGCAGAATTTCGTAGGAGTTTCTTCACGTGGCTGAGTTTGCGTGCCACAGAGGCTGAAAGAAAAGTAGTTCATATCGTCATGGAAAACATGCTTGATGACCCAGTTGCCCTTGCAGCCCAGTTACTGGACACTTTTGAAGAAATCAGTGCTCCAAAACGGCTGAAGGTGCGGCATTGAAGCCTCCTTAGAGAAGTGTGTTTTTTTGAGGGTTAAGGAATGATTTTTTTTGTTGTTTATGGCAGTAGTGTAGAAAGTTGTGTCTGAATGAAGGATTATCCTCAAATCAGCTGCAACAATTCATGACTTGTGATTATATTGACCCAACTGGTCCTGCAATAGAAACTAAACACCCCAGATTGGGAGAAAGCCTGCATTTGACAATCAAAGAAAACCGGGGGAGAATTCAAAACAAGCCTTGGCCAGCAGTAGTGTACTTACAGTTTTGAAGATCCCACTTAGAAACAGCAAATGTAAGACTTGAATGATTGATAATCTGTCCAGATATGTCTTCTCACTGACACCAAATGAAACAAGTCAAGTTGCGCTGGTGTGACACTGAGGACAGACCAGATTCAGGCTGGATCTGTATTTCACCAGTCCACTACACAAGGCAGAAATTGCAGGTATGTGTCTGGGCTTTCCTGGAGCTGGATTGTGAACCAGTTGAAAGCATTGAGCTGGTGGAGTATCTAGTCTGTCTAGGAATGGAATTTTTTTCAAATACTTTCTTCATAAATAGTCCTAGAGAGTCCTAGTGGGGGGGACTGTCTACAGTGTCCTTGTGAAGGGCCAGAGTGAACCAGCATCCGCCAATGCACCAGTTGATGATTCTGTCCATAAGATGGGCTGCATTTTTTCATCCAGCTGCTGACCCTGTGGTAACCAACATTGTACCGCAGTCAAGTGTTAACTAAGGGTTTCGCAAGCATTTGTTAGTTGCTGACCTTTGGCTTTTTATTTTTGGGCCAGCTTTTCCCAATCCTACCCTGCATACTACCCTCCCACCTAGCTACCTTGCTGACCTACATCATGGCCCAACCTACCAACTAACAACCACCCCCTTCACCTACCCACTCACCTTTTTTATCGTTTCTTGGCTAAACTTATATTTCTTGACGAAAAGTCTCTCTTTTTTTGCTTTATCTCTTGACAAAAAATTGTTTTTCCTTGGTTAAACTTTTATTTCTTAACAAAACCTCTTTATTTCTTGGCAAAAGTTTTATATTTCATTGGCTAAAACTTTAGCTCTTGATAAAACTGTTCTTCTTTTTGATATACCTTTACCTTTTGATGAAACCGTCTATTTGTTTTCAGTTAAACATTTATTTCTTGACAAAACATTTTATCCGCTCTTGGCTAAACCTTTACATTTTCATGAAACCTTTTATCTTTTTTTGTTTAAACATCTACTTTTCAATAAGATGTTCTTGACTAAACCTCCATCTTTTGGTAGAACTTTTATTTCTTCCTAGTTTAACCTCTTCTCTTTATAAAACCTCTTTATTTTTTAGTTAAATCATTATTTTTTAACAAAACCTCTTTAGTTCTTCGTTAAATTTTTATTTCTTGACAAAGTTTTTTTATTTTTTAACTAAATTTTTATTTTCTAGTTAAACCTTTCCTTTTGGCAAAACCTACTTACCCATCCATTGTCATGTCTACTTAACACTTGTACACTATTGATTTCAATTGATGAAATTATAACATTCAATTGCAAGTGTTGAAAAACACCCATGGATAATTATTTTACTCCTATTTGAACCTTTGATGACAATAAATGCTAGCCTTAACATGAGTAATCAACTTTATGACATCAGTTTAATAACTTTGCTTCCACTTTGGGTTATTTAATGCACAATGTATTTTATTTTTCATTAATCTAATTTAATTAAGCAATGGGCAATAAATTTAACAATTTAATATATTTATTTTAAACAAATTGGTGTACATTTAGAATTTTTCATAACAAATAGTTATGACTTTTGCATCTTTTTATACTAATTAAAATCAACCCTAGGCTAGATTTTGGGGAAAAAATTCATTTAAACATACATGGAACAAGATCTTTCATTTAATCTTTTTTGAAGGGGAATGGAAAAAGTGGGTATGAGGCCACACCATCTATGAATCATTTCAGATTCATGGAAATTTATGACCATGTTAATTTCTCATATTCAAGTTGTTTTGTTGGACTTTTACTCACAATATGTGCCATCCCATGGCATTTTTAGCCTTTTCAAATATACACATCAATTGGTGTGAATGAGAGTTTACATGTCCTCATCCTTTTCAATATATGTGTAGGCATTGCATGGGATGCTCTCAATGCCCCAAAAGTGAATGCCCAAGACCTGCAAAACTCAATTTGAAGGTAATCACATCAAAGGGGGTTTTCACACTTCAGATTTTCCTTTTTCAAGTGATTAAAGGTGATCCCATATCACATGAACCTTTGCGCTAGTTTAAACAACCACATTTTGGTCATTCCGTTGTTAAATCATATGCACATCACTTAATGTGTGAGCATTAATTTGAGCATGGTCTTGACAACAAAGCCCTTTTCACAAGTCAAAAAATGATTAAATTTGGTTCTTTCTACCACAAGGTTGTACATCTTCTTTAGGTGTTGGGTGAGCAACCACTTTGTGGCGTATGTAATGGAACACATGCCAACATTCACTTTGACCCCACATTAGTTAAATCTCTTCAAATTATTTTGGGTGTTTGAGGGGCTTCATTTGTTTCCTTTGATTCCCCCCTTGAACTGAGAACTAAAATTGTAAACAAAAAAATTATTGAGTAGATCATGTCTTTAAAATTTGAAAGCCTTTAATTCATAGTAATTGTAAACATTCAAGGAACATCATTTAGCCAATGTGGCATGCTTGGTCATCTATCTTGCAAAATGGAATATACATGAAAATACTAACTCACATTGAATAGCATAAACTTTCACAACAATAATATATGCCTATGTTCAATCAATTAGTTCAAACTTCGAAAAATTATTGATCAAACAAAAGTTACACAAGAATATTTCTAGTTTTTTTCCTTTGAAAATTTGCATACATATTCTTGCTCTACAAAACCACCAAATTTTTCACCCAATTAACTTCTTACAACATAGGACCTATCCCTGATTTCATCATGAACATTACACCTTTCTATAACACCATCATCAATATTTCAAAAATGTTACATTTTGCCCAACCTTCTACCATTTATTACTCTCTTGCATTTCCAAAACAACTACATTTTATCCTACTTTTCATAAACATGCTACACATTACTACTTGCTTCTTTTCTCCTTGCTTAGTTTTTTTCATCCATGAAGAACAAATTAAGAAGGTTCTTAATGCCAACAATATAAATGGCAATATGTAGTAGACAATAAAAGTTATATTCTACAATAAAGACAACAACCCTAATCCAAGCCTAATAAAAATGTCAATGTATTATGGCATTAAAGTATATCAAGTTTTGTTCAACATGCAAATGAAATTAGTTGGTCAAACTTCACCAAATATGCAACCCCATGGGATCTTCACTTTTAAGTTGTAGTTATATATGTATTTTTAATTTTGGGATCAACTAATAAAAATGTAGATTGTCCACAAAGCTTCACACATTACAAAATCATTGAAAACAACTTGACATATATAACCATAGAAATATTTCCATGTTGTGCATAGTTAAATGTGTTTGTTTACAACAATGCATGTTACAAAACCTCCTTTAAGTTACAAATTATAACATGCATTCAATTATCAACCCAACCATGCCCATCCAATAATTTCTAGCACACACCTTCATGTTCATCCATCAATCATTTGCCTCACATTGGAATGTGACAATTTCAATACATATTGGATGTTAGTTATTATGATGAGTCATTCCACATTCAACTGGTTTTTTTTATGTGCAGAATTTGAAAATGACAGGTTGAAACTGAACACATAGAACTAGTGTTTCTACATGTAAAAAAAATACCAAAAGAAATTCATTTTTACATTCATAATCAAACACATGAAATGTACTTTTCAAAACCTACTATTGTAATTCATATCAACTACCTCCTTTCAAAATGAATAAAATTTATAAAATTGACATTATAAATTACTTGTCCATGCAAAGAACTAACATTCAACATACAAAAATTGAGTATAAAGTAAAAGCTTTAGAATTGAAAAAAATACATATACAAGAAACTTGAAACTATAGTGATTAATCATCCAAGGCTTAAAATTTGTCTATCTTGCATATTCCTCCATCATTCTATAACATTTGACCAATCCAAATCAACAACATTGATTCCAATAAAAATATGCACATCAATGCATCAAGATTGTTCAACTACAAGTGCAATTGTAAAGCACTCTTCAATGTATTTTGCCTTTGAAAAACCTCATTCACACAACATTATGCTTGTCAATATAATAATAAAATTTTGCCATAATTTGTTCAAGTATTAGCCAATTGGTCACCATTCAAGTGTGCTATTGCATTGAGCCCACATTTTATTAATGTTTTTATGTGCACATGCATGCTTCATTCTTTCAACAAATTCAAGCATTTCTACTTGATATAAATCACATTCATTTTCAATTGTGACAAATATATCCAACATTTTTTCTAACCATAGATTAGATGCACTAGTCCTCTCAATTTCAAAGTGACACATTGCAAATGCTCATATGTGCATAATAGTTTTCTCAATTTGAATGAAAACTTTTCATGGCACATATGTGTCATTGATAATTTCAAATGTGGTTTTGTCAATACACATGCTTAAGTTGATGTTTGAAGGGCATATCACACATTCATACATATTATGCATGCCCACTCTTGCAAGAATTTTGTTCCCAAAAGGAGTAGGCATTTCATCTTTCGAAATGCAAAATTAAATGTTCCATGTCTTTTTTCAATGTTTTTCATGTGATACCCAAGTATCACAAGAAAATACATAATTTCTTCCTATTATATCCAAGTATCACATGGAAAAAAATCCTTTCAAAATTTATGGCCCTAGGAGTTTGACATTATTGAAATAAATGCCCATTAAGGGAGAATGGAGGGGAACTTATTTTGGGAATTACCTAATGTAAAACAAATGCAAAAAAATAAAAATTCATTTTTTCTCCTATGGTACCTTCTTCGTATAATTGGTAATGTTGATTCATCCCACAAGCACAATGACTAGTTAAGCACAATTTGTTTTTCATTTTAAATTTTTTTCCAAAAGTGGCAAAAAATTTGCTCAATTTTTTTTCAAGTTTTTCTCAAAAAAAAAATATTTTTATTTTTATCTTGGCATAAACAAAATGACTAAAAGGGGATCATTGAAAATGTGTAAGATGCAACAATCAAATGACAATTGCAAACTATAATATATATGAACCTTAAACTATCAACACCCTAAAAATGCACACTTATTTTTGTTTTCCAAACATGGGATGTATGGCTAAAATAAGTTTGTTTAACTAACTTACCATAATTATCCATGTTCATAACATATTTAAGGTTGAAAGTGGGCCAAAATCCCAATCTGAATATAATTAAAAAGATTAATAATTATTTTTCATGGTGAAAAAACACCAATGGTTTGGACACAAAGTCTCAACTAGTCTTTTAATTGAATAAGTTATTACAAATTTACCTTCTGATGAATTTCAAAATATTATGAGATTATTTGCTTGAACTAATTAGGGTGTTTTCAAGGTACAATTAACTCACTAAAGAGACATTCAATCATGAATGAAAATTTAAAAAATCCGTTCAAGGCACATTTTAAACTTTATTACAAGGGTGGAAAATGTTTATATAGAAAAACAATGCATGTTTAATTAAAAGCAAATGACCACTAATTTTGAACCTTGATCAACACACTTTCAAAAAATAATTAATTTAATTAAGGCATCATTTGAAAAATAAAAAGAAACAACACTTGTCCATTTCAAATCCAATAATTATCCTTCACACAACCAAGAAGAGACACATCAAGTTGCACAACTTGTGAGAACCAATTTAGCAATGTGTCACACATTGAATTTTCGGCCTATTACAAAATGAACAACATGCCAAATTTCAAGGTTTTGCACGAGAGAAAAAATGAAGAGACTAAATATGAGCTTGCATTTCAACAACCTGACAATGAGGAAGATGATTAGGATGATGCAAATTGTGAATAGTGGGCCCAAGGCAAGGAAAGCCCACCTTTTGTGACTTTCCAACTTGATTGGACATAGTTGAAAGATCCAAGTTATGCAAGTTTTGACAACTATGAACCCCATTGGAATGTACACACCATGAACCAACAAGCTACACACCAAGATTCAAGTGTGGAATTTTGTATGAATTCATGAGCATCAAATGAACATACATCACAATGAAAGTCAACTAAACAACTTGTGCAAAAACAAACATTGAAGATAAATGGCATTTGGTTTGATGTTGATTTGTAGAGTGCAATGTTGATTGTTGAAGTCAATCAAAAATCAAGTCTACAACACAATTTTGGGGGGTCTTTATCACCTCCTTAAGGAATCACTTGTACAATGTGACACTAATTATACGTAGAAGAAAGTTAAGGGTGTGTGACATTGTAGAAGAAGTTGCACTTGTAGATTACATAAAAGAAATGCAAAGGATAGGGCAAATTTTTAACACAAACCTTAACAAAATAATATTAAAAAGATTATAAATGTTTTATAATATTTTTTATGAAATATTACTAGAATAAAACAATCCTAAAACAATCATAAAAAATGCTTAGGTGGCTCCTATTATCCAATTTACACCTTCTTGAAATAGAAGTTAATAGACCTCGAAGGTAGCTAGGTGAAGAGATACTTATTGATTACATGAAATCGATTATGATGACCTCACAACACTATTTAATAACTTTAGAATAGAAAACATTTATAAAGGAAACAACTACTAGAAAAAGGGAGAATAGGAGGCAAAAACAACTTGCTAAAAACTAAAAAAGGATGTTGGACAAAACATACAAAGTAGAAGCAAAACATCAACAATTCTTAAATAACGAAGCAAAGAGAAGGTTTGATGAGGTTTGGTCAACAAAGACCATTGCAAAGCAAGGGGACACATTCCATGTGACCCCTTGGGTTGGACTTCTACCAAGCTTTTATGCCACTCCATTTTGTGGTTCAATGTTTCTTGTATGGTGTCACAACATTAAGATTATGATGGTGAAGAAGAAAAACCAAACGAATGAAAGCTAAAAGTAACGATTTGTAGTTAATTGAGTTTCCATGGGTGTATAAACCCATGTTGTTTGCTTTAGTTTTGTGAGGTGCTGCAACTTGTTGAAGCTCTGCAAACATTTTCACAAGCAAGTGAGAAATACTTACATTATGTGCGATCATTGTGTGTTACAACAAAATGTTCTTGGCCATCATTTTAGAATGATGTAGCACTAGAAAAAAAATGGGTTTTTTGTAACCAATCAATTTGCGACTACTTGCGACTATTTGTTGTTGATGATTATATTGGTTCTTTTTGCACACTTGGTTGTGTTTGCAACTACATTGCAACTAACTTTTCACTAATTTTTTTGCATCCTTCCATTTGGACGTCTTTTCACATGGTTTTCATTTAAGAACACCCTTTTAATTACCATTAGTTGCAAATGTGATCAAATGAATCACAACCTTATATGTATTCAAATTGTATTATGTGTATTTTAAAGTGTGTGGGTTTATAATGGTGTATTAAATGTATTATACTTGTCAATATGTTTGTAGAAACTACAATGTACATGCGTATAATATGAGTTACATATAATAGTTGTATTTAAATGTGTATGTAGGTTGTATTTTTAGACAAACTCTTCTTCTTTTTCTTGTCGCAAAAAAATCTAATAATTACAAAGAAATTCATTAATATAATTATTGTACATTTATTGTAAATTTTCCATAATTATAATAATTTTGAAATTTCTAATTGAATTCAATATTCATGATTTCTGAATTTATATTTAAAAGTACGATTTAAAACATTTTTACCATTTTATTGTAACATAATTGTTATAATTATGTTAATATAAATTACAATAATTTTATTTATTTATTATTTATAATTACTAACTTAACATAAAATAATATTACAACATTAAATTTTACACTAATTATTTACATTTTGACTAATTAAAAAAATTCATGCAAGTAGAATAATTATATATGAATTCCATAATCTATAATAAAACTTAATACTCATAATTTACAACTTATAACTAATAATTAAAATTCAATTTCAAGTTTTTTTTGTAATCTTAATTAAAGATATTCATGTAATTATTGTAATTACAATAATTAGAGTATAGTAAATTATTTTTCTCTATTATTTAAAATTACATATTTACAATAAATTATTATTATTACAACATAGAATTTTGCAATGATAATTACTAATTTTACAAAATAACAAAAAAATTAACTATAATTAATGCAAAATTATTGTAAAATCACTATAACTACTTTATTTATACAATTATCATAACTTCATAATTTATATTTAAACTTAAATGTTCATATTTTATAACCTACAATTTATAATCTCATTAAGAAAATTATAGTAATTTTACTTTTGTTAGACTAATTAATGAATCATTGATTAATAATTATTTTACTAATTAACATATATATAATTCATTTTAATAATTATGATCCGTATTTAATACAATTAATTAATTAATTCATAATTATAGTTAATAGAACTCTTATAAAAAATATTCATATTGATTTATTTGATATTAATTTAATTAACTAGTTGAATGTATAATTATGTAATTAAAAAGTATTGATGAATTAATACTATATGTAAAGAGTTAGTTAGTTAATGTTGTTGTTCATTAATTAGTTTGGTAGCTTATTAATTAATTAATTAACTAGGCAATTAGTTAGTTAGTCATTTAGGTCTATTTAATTATGTAGTTTATCAAAATAAAATTGAGGATAAAAGATATGGAATAAGCATTTTAGTTGTCAGTAGTTTGTAATTACACTATTCAGTTGCAACTTAGTTTACAACTAAAATGTTTAATCGCAACTTACTTTGCAATTTGAAAATTTAACTCAGAAGCTTTATCTTCTTTTTTCATCTTAAAAAATATATAATGAAAGTTTTTTGTGTTACATTCTCATAATGAAAAAATGGGCCAATGTGGTATGAGCCAATTATAAAGGTGTAACCCAAAACAAAATAAATATTTATGTATCTACCCCTTAGTCACCTGCTCCCTGTGCGAATCCTCTTGCACGGACTCCGACGTTGCTCTTGATTCCTGCGCTGTTTCTTCTAGATCCGAAGATGACGACGAGGTTCCATTCGGTGTAGACCTGAATGTTGGTGCAGGAGCTACAGATGTTACATGACACGTTCCCAAGTTCCTAGTTAGACCCAAGATGGGTTTAAGTTATTCAATAACGGAATTGTGAGGAACTCAGGGCACGCTCCAAGCTCTTAGCATTAGAAGGGGTAGAAGGGTGTGTTGAAGCTCCGGGATGGGACTAGGAAAAGTGACAAGTTTTAGTTACTTACTCGAACCTGCAGTAAACCAACCAACCAACAAATTGGTTAGTTCACTTTCTGGAGCACTTTTAATGCTAGGATAAACCACAGGCAACTCTGGACTCACAATATTCACCATGGCTCGGACTCAGGGGAAGCCACCACCTTCCCCCATATAGTATTCTCTGTGTCTCTCCGCGGCACCTACATCCGAATGGCTTTTTGTCTCGGGACTCTCAAGGAGGAATCTCGAAACAGTCCTAGTTTGGACTCTCGGGACTTTGCGAGGTCATAACTTTTTGTTCAGACCTCCGATTGGGATGAGGTCTAAAACAAACTTGTAGCTCTCCTCGAGAGTTTTCTAACAGTGTATCGCACTCCAATTGCACGCACCGGGGTCGGGTTGATTCCCGACTTTTAGTGGTCGGGAGTCAAATTGTCAATCTGACTCCTGGGCCTTTTTTTTGCCATAACGTGTGTTGCAAATTTCCAAATGGCCCCATGTGAGCCCATTTTCGACATTTACACTTTGATAGCTTTCCAATGATATAAAGACCGCCCCAATGCGAGGTGTTTTGACCCTTGCAATCAAACTTTGAAGTTTCAGGAGTCTCGGAGGACTCCCAAATCCCATTTCGGGAGTGTGAGTTTCATCCTTACACTCTCTCAAAGTAGGGTTGTGACACTCTCCCTCACTAGAAGAAAAGGTCAATGTTCTCATTGACATTTAAAATTTCTTTCAACAATTATAATTGCTTTCTTTTGGATCCTTGGCCATCAAGTGGTGACTTTTGCAACAAAACCTTGCCTCAAGCTAACTTAGGCGTCCCCAAGTTTCCAACATTTTCTTGGCAAGTCCAAGGGTATCTCATGAAAAACCCTTAACCTTTGCTCCTTCAAAAGACCTAAATTAGCCTAATTGACGAAGCCCTCATTTGGGAGGCCATTATTTCAACCTTCCCCTCATGGGGAATTCAAGTCAAGTATAATCTTGACCTAAGTTACTTGACATGACTCCTTTCCGCACCTTGCGCCTTGATCACAACAATTAAGCCTTAACTAAAAGGTTTACTTATCAAGGTATGAGAAGTGACATTTAGGTTTTGCAAAAACCCAAGTCCCAAATTACACGAATCTAGTACGCGAATGGGGTCATGACTTCCCGCGTTGGCCACCACTACCAATCAACCTTTTGGGATACACTTAAAGCTTGTGCATGTCCCCACAAGCTTACCTTGCTTGCTTCCTCTTTTGGGGTCAAGGTTTCTCTTAACCCCAGGGTAGGAGTCCGATTTTGATTTGGGCCTACGCAATAAGTTCCATTTGTCCAATGCCAACTTGACAACCCTATTTGCACTTATACATTATTTTCATGATACAATCTCTTGGAAGTTTTTAGCCTTTATTTCACTTGCAACTTGTTGTGGTACATTTTATGTGACTCCCTGCCCCATTAAAAGAAAAGTGATGTCCTCATCACGTTCTATGTCTCTTCTTTGCAAGTTTAGCATGGAATTCCTTTATGGCTTCTTGGGCATGTTCCATATTGGATTCATTCGCCCAAGATGCCTCTATTGGATGGTATCTTTTCCACTTAACTAAGTATTCCCGCTTTCGTCTTCTTAGTTGCCTTGACTTGAGCACGGCCTCCATTTCAAATACTAGTTCATTATGAACCAAGTCTAGTGGGGGCCTTGAGTTATGCTCCCAATTAGACCTTGAAGCATTGCGGGTGACTGGCTTCAAAAGAAAAACATGAAATGCGAGGTGAATTCTAAGATTTTTCGGTAGTTCTAACTTGTAAATGTTGAAAAGTTTCTTTTCCAACACTTTGAATGGGCTCGCATATGGGCCCAAAAACTTGTGACTCAAACCTTTTGGCAATTGAAAATTCTTGATGTTCAACCACACTTCATCCCCTTCTTGAAACTTCACCTTTCGTCGGGACTTGTCTGCAAAATCCTTGTACCGCTTGTGCACCTTTTCCATGTTGGCCTTTGCCACCTCCCACAGGCGTTGCCTTTCTTCATCAAATTGTGTGACCATTGGCACTTCCTCACTTGTATCACTCGGGGGTTGTCCATGTGCTATTCAAGTCATGGGCACAATTGGTGACTTGCCCGTCACCATTTGAAAGGGGGTGGACCTAGGTGTGGAGTGTTCTGAGTTGTTGTAACAAAACTCAGCTAACTCCAAGTGGTCCACCCAATCTTGTTGATCTGTTGCCACATAATTCTTCAGGAATTGTTGGATAACTAAGTTCACCCTTTCGGTTTGTCCATCGATTTGGGGCCGGAAGGAAATTCTCATCTTGAGCTCCGACCCCATTTGCTTCCATAAGGCTCGCCAAAACTTGCTTGTGAACTTTGAATCTCGGTCCGAGACTATGTCCTTTGGGAGGCCATGATGTTTGAAAACATGTGTGAAGAATAACCTACCCATTTCTTGGCCCGTGGCCTCATCCTTGGTGGGAATGAAATGTGCCATCTTGTTAAATTGATCAACCACCACCATGATGGTGTCAAAACCCCTTGATGGGGGTAAGCTTACCATGAAATCCATGGACACACTTTCCCATGGCCCTTCAGGAATTGGTAAAGGTTGTAACAAGCCCGCTTGCTTCTTGTTAAGTGTTCCATTTTGTTGGCAAGTCAAATAAGTTTTCACATATTCCTCTGCATCGTCTTTCAAGTTGGGCTAATAGTAGGATTTCTTAAGGAATGTTGTGGTGCGCTTTGCACCACCATGGCCTGCTAGTGGCCCATCATGACATTCTTTCAAGAGTACATCCCTCATCCTCCCTTCTGGAACATAAAACCAATTTTGCTTGTACCACAACAATCCATTTCACAATTGGAAGTGTGATTTGGCTTCATTTTGAATGTTTTGCTTCACTTCCTTGGCAAATTTGTCACGGCGGCTCACTAGTCAAATTTCCTTTTGAAGTTCTATTTCTTCCACATACACCATTTTAAGTTGGTGCTTTCGACTTAGCGCATCAGGCACCACGTTCTCCTTCCTGGGCTTGTGTCGAATGTTTACATTAAACAAGGCCAATGTGTCTTGCCATCTCACTTGTTTTGAGGACAACTTGGGTTGAATGGCAAAGTATTTCAAGGTCACATTGTTAGTCCACACCACCACATCTTTGGAGCCTATGTAATGGCCCCAAGTCTTGAGACAATGTATGACCGCCCACATTTCCTTCTCATGTGTTGGCCACCTTCGCTCCGTTTCACTCAACTTCTTGCTCTCAAATGCCACTGGTTTTCCTTCTTACACTAGGACTCCTTTAATTGCAAAGTTGAAGGCATCGTAGTGGATCTCAAAATCCTTGTCAAAGTCGGGTAACTTCAACACTGGCGCTTTAACCAAAATGCCTTTCAAGGTCTCAAAGGCCTCGTCGCATGCTCCATCCCATTTGTAAGTTCCGGCGGACTTTTTCAAGAGGTTTGTCAAGGGTCCGGCCATCTTCACAAAGTTCTTGATGAACTTGCAATAATAAGAGGCTAATCCTGAAAAGGATTTCAAGGCCGGAATCGACTTAAGCGGTTCCCAATCCAAAATGGCCTTCACCTTGTGATCGTCCATCTTCAAACCTTCTTGAGTGATCTTATGTCCAAGGAAGTCCATTTCCGTCACCCCAAATTCGCACTTCTCGAGCTTGGCATACAATTTGTTTTCCCTCAATCTTTGGAACACCTTCCGGAGGTACTCCACATGCTCCTTTAAGGAGCTACTATAGATCAAAATGTCGTCTATGTAGATGATAACAAAGTCATCAAACCATTCCCAGAAAATGTCATTCATGAGAATGCAAAATGTGGTGGGTGCGTTGGTGAGCCCAAAATGCATCACCAAGAATTCATATGAACCATACCTCATGTGACAAACAGTCTTTTCTTCATCCCCTTTGAATTCTGCAACTCGAATTTGGTAATACCCTGAACATAGGTCAATCTTATTAAATATTTTAGCTCCCAAGAGTCGGTCAAAAAGATCATTAATCCAAGATAGTGGGTACCCGTTCTTCACTGTCACCTTGTTAAGGGCTCTATAATCCACACACATTCTCAACGTCCCATCCTTCTTATGAACAAAAAGGATGGGTGCCCCATATGGCGATTTGCTAGGTTTAATGTATCCTTTGGTGAGGAGTTCTTTGGGTTGAACTTTAAGTTCTTTCAATTCCTCATGGCTCATTCGATATGGGGCCTTGGCAGGAAGTGCCACTCCCGGCATCACCTCGATTAGATGATCAACTCATCTTCTCGGGGGCAAGTCCTCGTGCAACTTTTCGGGCATCACATTCGGGAACTCATCTAAGACTCGCTTAATGCAATTTGGGGAAGTCACCAAGTTGGCGGCTTCCTTAGGCTCATACTCATCCAACACCCGCATCACACACAACATGTTATAACCTCCCATGCATTCTCTTTCCCAGGTTTTTCTTAACATAAAGTGGATGGTTGATCCACCCACACAAGGCACTTCGTGTGCCTTCATTCGCACGATCCCACTTTTGGACGGGATTCTAACTAGTTTATTGTGCCCTTCTATGAGCACATTGTTTCGGGTGATGAACTCCATTCCCAAAACACAATCCATTCCACCTAAGGTGGAAACCAGCAAGTCCACCTTTCCTCTCCAATTTCTTAGTTGAAGAGGCACTTTCTTTGCTTGTGACGTAGTGGGATGGGGAACCCCATCCGCAAAGTGCACCTCGATGGGTGCCTTGAGCTCTTCAAATTGGAACTCCATCCTTTCGGCGCTTTCTCGAGTTATGAAGTTGTGAAAAGCCCTTATGTCCAAAAGACATAACACATCCCGCTTAGCAATCTTCCCCTTCAAGAATTTAAGTTGATTGCATTCAACTTGGGCTAGGTTGGCATTAAGGGCAATTACCTTAGAGCCTCCATTCCCCGCTTTGGACTTGGGACAATCTTTGGAGTAATGCCCACTTCATTGCAGTTGAAGCATGCTCCCTTAAGCTTCCCACTAACATCTCCCTTGGGTTGGCTCCCTTTGAAGGGAGCCCCTTTCTTCACAAAATTTCCCTTGGGTTTGAACCCTGAGCCTTGGAATTGTTTAGGCTTTTCCTTTCTTGGGCTTCCTTGTCCCCGGTTCCATTCACCCTCATGGTGTGGCTTCTTGTGAAGGAACTTGTTGTCCTTCTTGAATTCGAATTTTTCACCCCATCCCACATTGAGAAGCCTTCCACTTTCATGATGGCTTCGAATAATGAGGAGGGCCAATTTTCCTTAAGCTTACACTTGGCACAAGTTGGAAGCCCCATCACAAATTGGCACACGCGATTTAGTTCATGCATGTGTCGGATCTCAAACATGAGTTCGGAATAAACCCTTACATATTGTCGCAAATTGTCATTTGTGACATTCACAAGGTCGCGGAGTTTGCACCTCGAGATGTAGTCGGAATTCCTTGGAACAAATTCGAATTTGACACGTTCCTTAAAGTATTCCCAAGTGTAACCATGGTTCTTCCCCTCCTCTTGTTTCACTATCCTCCACCATGTGGCGGCATAACCTTTCAAGTAGGACTGGGCAAGCTCCACGGCCGAATGCCATCCAACCTTGGCGGCATGTAAATAATCCTCCATTTTGGCAAGCCAAGCATCCACAACCTTTCGGTTGTGGGCACCATCGAAGTTCCTGGGTTTGGCCGGTTGAAATCCCGCATTTTTGGATGATCCTCCTTTGAGGGTTGTATCCAACTTACTAAAGTCGGGCCTATTCATTTTGAGGAGGACTTCCAATTGTTCCTAGGTGAATAGGACTGAGCTCCGTTGTTCTTCTTCACCTTCGGGCTCATCTTGGTCCCCCCGGGTTCTTGGTTCCTCTTCCCCAATTGATTCCGGCAAGACTATTCGGTCTTCGATGGGTTCTTCCAACATGGTCTTTTATGCTTGCTTACGATTCTTCTTGGGTGCCATCCAAAACTCCCAAGAAGTGAATCGAGCTCTATCGGAGTTCTGATACCAAGTGATGCGCTCCCAAGTTTTTAGTTAGACCCAAGATGGGTTTAAGTTACTCAACAATAGAATTATGAGGAACTCAAGGCACGCTCCCACCTCTCAGCATTAGAAGGGGTAGAAGGGCGTGGTGAAGCTCCAGGATGGGACTGGGAAAAGTGACAAGTTTTAGTTACTTATTCAAACCTACAGTAAACCAACCAACCAACAAATTGGTTAGTTCACTTTCTGGAGCACCTTTAGTGCTAGGATAAGTCACGGGCAATTCTGGACTCACAAGATTCACCACGGCCTAGACTTGGGGGAAGCCACCACCTTCCCCCATATAGTATTCTCTGCGTTTCTCTGCATCACCTACATTCGAATGGCTTTTTGTCCCGGGACTCTCAAGGAAGAATCTCGAAATAGTCCCGGTTTGGACTCCTAAGAAGGAGTCTCAAAATAGTCCCAGTTTGGACTCCCGGGACTTTGCGAGGCCATAACGTTTTGCTCAAACCTCCGATTGGGATGAGGTCTAAAGTAAACTTGTAACTCTCCTCAAGTGCTTTCTAATGGTGTATTGCGCTCGAACTTCATGCACCGGGGTCGGGTCGATTCCTGACTTTTAGTGGTCGAGAGTCAAATTGCTAATATGACTCCTGGCCCTTCTTTTTGCCATAACATGTGCTGTAGATGTCCAAATGGCCATGCAAGCCTATTTTCGACATCTACATTTTGATAGCTTTCCAATGATATAAAGAATGCCCCAATGCGAGGTGGTTTGACCCCTGCAATCAACCTCTGAAGTTTTGGGAGTCCCGGAGGACTCCCAAGTCCCAATTTTGGGAGTGTGAATTTCATCCTCACACTTTCTCAAAGTAGGGTTGCGACATTGCGCCTGCTATAACAGTCACCGGAAATTTCGAAATCTTCCATTCAAACCTCTTTGGAAAAAATGTTTTGATGTATGCAAAAACACGGTATCTATTTAGCGCTCTCACTCACTTATAACAGAAAGTGTGAATGCGTTGTATCCTGTAAACCAGTGGAGATCTCAGAAATGCATCATTAAATGCCTTATTGTGCCTACTGAACTTTTTCCCCAGCTTGCCCTTGCCTCACAAGCCAGCTCGAATGACGCTTGAAAACTACATGAAATGCCTAGCATCAGAGAGACGACGCTCGCTTCTATTGAAATAGTTGTTTGTCCTTTAACGTTTCCCGATTGTTGTATTGTCCAAGAAATTCCGCAACGATCGATCCTTTGGTTCGCGCTCATCCTCCTTCTTTTTAAGTTGCCCTCTCCAATAGGGTTCTTCACGCTCCGCCCTCGGACGTATCTAGACCTTCTCATGCTCCGCTCCCTTTTCACCCATTGTCTTCGTTCCATTGCTCCGTTCTTCTTCCCACCAACGTTTTCGTCCACCTTCAGTCAGGCTCCTGTTAAAGCTCGACACCCTTCCTGCCCCTCTTTTGTTTGCACCCGTCTTCCGCCCCTCTTCCGCCCAGGTTTGCCAGACAACTGTGTGACTGAAGAGGTTTTACCATCCTTTCATTTGCACCCCTCTTCCACCCAACTCTGCCAGATGATTGTGCCGCTTTTGATTCGATGGCTTTCTCCTATGTGTTTTGCACCCGTCTTCGACCCGGCACCTCTCGATGGCGCCTTGCACCCCTTGTTCGCCCTACACCTTCATGTTCAACTCGGCTCTGTCTTGCACGCGTTGCACTCGACACACCTCTATTTTGTGAATGTTACATTTGCGTTCGACCCAACTCCCAACGACTCTTTCCTCCATGTGTTGCACCCCATTCGACCTAACTTTGTCCTGCACACGTTACACCCACGTTCGACCCCGCTCCCGATGGTTTTTTCCTGTGTACGTTGCACCCTTCCTCAACCCAGCTTTGTCTTGTGCGCGTTGTGCTCGCATTTGACCTGACTTTGTCCTACTCGTGTTACACCTGCGTTCAATCCAGCTTTCGATAGTTGCTCTTTCCTGTGCGCTTTGCCCTTAGTGTGGTGAACTCGTGCCTTGAAAGAAGTGTTGCAGAGTGGAATGACTCTAGACCTTTTCTGCACCACCGAATGTTCCCACTCCTTTGTCTTCTTGTTGTTGGTTTTTCCTCCCTAGTTTCCTTGTCACGTTCTTCCCCTGCGGCATCTTCCAGCCTCCCTCCTTAGTTTGTCTCGAACTTTTTCCTTTCCTAGAATACACGACCATGACACCTTCAAACAAAACATTCCTGAGCCCTTACTATTGTGAGCTGTGTGATAGGACTCTTGTCCCCGATGCGAATCTTGAGGAGCACAAGGCTAGATACATCCATCAAGGCTTGTTGGAGGCATTAATGAAAATGACGAGATGTTAACTTCAAATGTTCCGAGAAGACTTGAAGGTCAATTGTTGTAAACAAAAGCTGCCGACCAAACAAGCCTTCTTGGAGGTTTTGCGAGAGCCGATGGAACCCAAAAATTGGTGCGTTCCTTTTTTTCTCAACTGGGTTTTTTTTTTCTTCCCTTCTTTTATTTTTGTCTTTCGAAATGACTCGGTCCATGATCAAAATTACATCGACCTACTTTTTTCCCTCGTGTGTAAAAACACCGGCTTGAAATAGATCGTACATTCGGGGTCTTTGGAGAGTGCTTGGATCCTTAGGCATTTTCAACAGAAAGGGATCGATATCCCGGGCGCTGTGAAAGTTGTTGGGCTTAGTTGTGAAACAATGCAAGAGTTGAGGATGAAAGAACGGAACACGACCTTGGACGGTTTTCGAAAGCTCCTGACAAATTATATCTTGATTTACGAAGGGGCTGTGATTGCCATCCTATTGCACGAGTTTGTTCCGTCCGATCAAGCCTCCGAATATTGCCACATGGCACATTTTGATTGTGCCATGTGTCATAATATGAAACTATCTAAACATATAAATTGGACATTTTAGATTATTTCAAAATTATATTTAAAATATTTAAAATTATTAAAAGATGAGACATGTGGCAACACATCATTTGCTCTCATTATCACCAAAATAATTGCGTTTTAATTACAATACGTATACAACCAATCAAAAGATGAAGGTGTATTTCATTGACTTTTTCCTTCATCCAAAGTTCATTGTCATTTGTGATTAATGTTGCCTATGACTTGTTCAACATGACTAATGGGATTTTAGTCATAAATATCACTTGGGACTAAAAACTAGTCACAAAGACCAATCACAAATTGGCAATTTTCTTTTAGTTTAGGTGAGGTTAGAACATTGCAAATGATCATAATATCACAATTGCAACCATTGCCATTTTTTTTTCATGGGAAACAAAAAAAAATGCGAGAATCAACAATCATTTTTGGGTCAAAATGACACCTTACAAGGATAAATGATAGTTGGAAATATTTGACACTTGTATTAAAGTTCATATTAGTTTCAAACATGACATGTATTCAAGGATAATTGTTGTTACATTCAATTGAAAGCACTATTGTAATGTAATGAACTCCAATCCTAATGCAACATGTGTCATTATTTCGTTATTTATGTATCACCATTTGGCCCTCTTAGATATGCATGTTCACATGCATAATTTTCACACTTCTAACTTGTAGTGTGTGCACACAATATAAAACATCACATAAGTAGCCTTGACAACTATCAAAATATAGGCCCCTTATATGTCACTTTTAGATATCCAAGGAATTCATTAGCCTATGGACAAGAAAACACCTTGGAAAGGTTCTGGCAAACCCACACACTTAGAAATAATTTTATTGCATTGTAAAAGTTTCTTAGTTTATGTGAAGGATGTGAACACATAAGATTTCCTTTGCCAGCATTCTAATTTCCATGGGTGCTTTACAAAAAAATGTAAAGCCCCTTCTATAATTTTTGCATCTATTTTTATGCCACATAAGGTTTGCGATGACAACACTATTGAAATTGGGCTTGTGTTTGACTTTGGCCTTGCACACCTCTATTTCACTAATGACTTCACCTTTAAACTTTTACCCTACACCAAGAGATTTCAAACAAGTTCAATGTTGGTGTTTTCAAAATATCATAACAAATAAGTCAAAGAATTAAAAAACAAATGGGAAAAAAAAACCATGGATGCTTTGTTGTGAAAGGTCCCAACAAATTCTCTACAAGGTCTTGTGTTGCCTTGTAGCATTAATCCAACCTAATTCATTTTTATTGGACACATAAATCATTAGACATGGAATTTATGTGTGTGTGTGAGAAAAAAAGAGATTGGGGGGGGGGGGGGGTGGTGGGGGGGGGGGGGGGGGGGGGGGGGGGGTAATATCATCTATTGGTGAAAAATTTATGCTACCCTTGTAGTTACCCTACATGGGTGACAAATACTACATTAACATAGAGGTAGGTGATTGTTCAAAATGCAAAAATTCATCTAATAGCTTCTATGCATTCCCATATTTTAACTTTTGCCATGCAAAGTAAAAATCAATTTATTTTTTCCAATTATGGTGATAAACTAATTTTTTTTCATCTTTTTGCATTTTTTTTGTTTTACACTAATTACCTTGAGCAAGATTTGTACCCTAGGAAAACATGTTTAGATTAGTTTACCATTTTATTTTATTTTTCTTGCCTACCAAGGCAAAGATATTATGTTTAGTTTCATCAAGAGTATAATAGCTTAGGAGATTTTGGCCCCTAGGTAATAATAGGTTTATTTTTATCTTAAAATTTTTGAAAGATGATATTTTGGCTTGTGTTGAAGCTTGAAATTAGTTATACAATTATAATATGTGGGTCCAAACACGATTGGGGTACCACATTTGAACCTTAAGGACACATTCCAAAAACTCCCAAATTTATTTTTTTCTTCACTTTTCTCATGACATGTCTTACATTTCATACTTTTTTTTCATGTTAAATGAAACAATTTTGTTTCAAATTTTATATAGGCTTTTAAAGTATCTATTTTTTTCACTTATAAAAGTGAGAAATAATAAAATTTATCTAATGTGGGCCATGTTCTATTAATGGCCAATTTTTTTTTAAAATTGACTTTTTGAAACTTTTTACATTACAATAGAGCATTTGGTTCTTGTCACATTCATACATTTTATACATATTAACACATAAAGTGTTTGTGATAAAAATCTTGAGTTAAAGAAAGTTGTTTAAACATTTTTTATGAATCCTTGAACTTTTTTTTTTCCTCATAAGACAAAGTTTTGAATTTTTTTCAAGGACTTAGTAAATATCCTTAAACTTATCAAATTTGACATTCTATGTTTAAAATAGTACATTTTGAATGTATCTATTTATGAATAAAATAAAAAATTCAATATGAATGTGTTATTAAATTTCAACAACATGTTTAAATGAGGGACTTTAATGAATATAAAATGAGACAATCATTTTCGGTACCCCAACCATGTTTTGACCCATTTGGAAAGATTTTGGTTACTAGAAGAGAATTTTTACTGAAGTTTATATTTTTGCATGGTGAAATATTTGTTTTGCACTTCTTGTGTTGTGGATTCTAGCTCAATGAACAAAGGCAAGATAAAAGAAAGAGAGCCCACATGAGGAAACCACATATGAAAAAGAAGATGGGTGCTGATGGGTTGCCTCTGTCCTACTGAAAAATGCCCTGAAATACATGGGAAAGACACACTATCAGTGACTTCCAGTTACCCAATTGATTGTCAGCACAGGAGAGCCTGCTGCACACTCCGACTTTACCAGGGAATTTGTTTCTCTCTCACTTAATTTACATATATATATATATATGTATATATATAGATATGAAGATAATCAGAATGTCAGTATCCTCTGTACAGACCCGACAAAATTTAGAGAAATTAGAGAGTTCTTGAAGTATTCTAGCACATGTGGGCTTTACTAGCTGCTGAACAAATTCTAGGAATCTACAAAGGTGGAACATGGAGGAGGAAAGCAGCTTTTTAGATTACATGGTTGTCTGCAAATTGTGTGTTGATAAACTGTTCCTGTTGTCTCTTGTCAGAATTCCACACATTATATCACAAGTATGTGGCATCACTTTAGTTAATCATGTTAGTTAGTCATTCTGGCAGGAATTCCTGAACAGGGTCAACTTGCTCTAGTCAGGCTGATTGCAATTGCCAGTGAAATGCTGCTTCTAAGCTCCAGAGTTACTGCTCTGCATCAAAAGTGGGCGCTTGAAAGTGGACTCAGAACTGGTGTTCAATTAGTGTGGATTGGGTCTTGTTTGCTACATAGTGCAGCTGTGACAAACAGGATCACTGCTTGGTGGACTTGTGACAATTTGGGTTTTTTCAGCCAAAAGTTTCCAGGAGAGTATCATAGTGTGGATTCCTCCATGTCAAAGGTTTCTGCAATATCGATGCTACTGTTTCTCTCCTTTGACTTGCAGCCTGACCCTCATAATGATCTTGTTCCTGCACAAGGCACAAGACTTTAGGAAAGCTGAATCATCTTGCATGTGCATCTTTCCAGTACCAATGTCTCTACAAAACTAGCACCTTCCCTCAAAAGTAGTTTTCTTGTGTGATTACTGCCATGAACCAGGATTTGATTGTGAGGCAACAAATAACAATTGTTTTGAGAATGGTAGTTTGTTTGCAGGCTTACGTGATCATTAGCTGCAAACAGTTTTGATTGCATGTATGGGTGCTGCTCATCGTCACCATGCACTTGTGTCCTGCAGTGGGCATAGGCAGCAAGGTCATTGGCCTGTTGATCACAGCAGCTTCTGGAACCTGGTGCTGGAGCAGCAGCTGCAGTTGGTGACTGATTATGCTGCATAACGCTGCCTAGTGTGTAGTCCACTGTGGTGGTTCTCCATCGCCCAGAAGTAGTAGTAGTAGTAGTTGTTGTTGTTGTTGTTGTTGTGCTCCCATCATTGAACTTGCTGCAGCAACCAGCTTCCATGAGAACTGGCTCCGGCTTAGGATGATTCTGCACAAGACTGCTGCAAGTGTTGATAGTTGAATGCAGTTCGATCCCAGCTGCAGCAGTTTCTGGGCAGTGGCAATTGCACTCACCCTTATTACCAAGCTCATGGTCATGTGATCGATTAGCACCCGTACCCATGTTGAGAATTTTATGATCTGAAGTTTGATTGGGGTTAACACTGCTATGAATGTTGGCTGAGTCTGCAACTGCCATAGGCAGCACACGGAAGATGTGTACACGAAACACGGGCAATTCCAGTGAGTTTGATACGAGCTCAAAGACACAAGCATCTCCCTCTTCCAGGACATGGTCAAGGGCAAAGCGTGCCCATCCCTTGGGACTCAACAGGAGGCAGTAGTTCTGTTGCTGCCCACTCTGCTCAATCACTTGCCTGGTTAATACTTCCCATGATTTGTTGTCACGGTCCAGCAGTGCTACCCAGCTCCTCCTGCTGCTGCTTGAGGGAAGTTGCAGCTTGGTCTCCCTTATAAACTGGGCTGGCATCTCCTGCGTACAGCGATACCATCAATTTCCCGAACACCCATTTTAAATGTCAGGAGCTCAACTGTAACTTCTTCTTCTTCTATCATTTTTGGTTTTTTTTTTCAGGATTTCGAATCTTCATTTTCTCTCTCCAACTTTGTAGTCCTTTTCTCTCAATCTTTCATCATGACAGACAGGGTAGAGTGCAGAGAGCTTGAGTGAGTGAGGATACCCACCAAATGAAAGTCGTGGTAGACTTCTGAGCTTCGCAAGACAAGCATCAAACTAATATTGGGGAGGTCTTTGGCACATGCTCTGGCAGCAACTATGGCCTTCATTCTCTCCTCCTCAGTGACATCCCTCGGCCGTTTTGACATGTAGTTCACCTCATGGGCATGGATCAGCTGCCTATCACCTAATCTCTTGGGATTAATCTTCTTGTCAACAACAGTATGTTGTTGTTGATCTCTGGCATCAGCAACAGCTCTTCTCACCCATGGTACACCCAATTCCTCCTCCTCCACCTCCTCTTCTTCATCACTACTTCTGTCAAGAATCGCAACAAATTTGTGCCTGGGCATTGTCATCTTCCTGGGCATCATCATCATCCGCATCTGATCTTGAATGGTTGCTGCTGCTGACAATTTGTGGTCCTTTATCATCATGTCAAACTGCTGTTTTTGTGACGTTGCTGCACTCTTCTTGTCTGAGAGCTTGGCAACAGCACCCAGAGCAAGACAAGTCAACCCCTGCTGCTTCTTCTTCTTCCGTCTGCCATCAGCATGGAAGAATTTGACCACAAAGTGGTTTGTGTGCACGAGGGTGAAAAGAACTTTGTCTCCAATCTCAACAGCATTTCCTTTTGCAAAATCCCTCCAACCCTTCCCTATACGAGCACTCAAGATTTCAGACTCATGCCCTCGACTTGGAGAACTCCTGTTTACCAGCACGATAACTTTCCACCAGAATCCAATCTCGTACCCTTCCAACAACAATTTCTGATTCTGTTTCAGCTCCCAATTTCTCCTCGCACAATACTCCACAAAATACTTGGGTATGTACTGCATGTAGGCAGACAGGTACCACAACAACAAGAAACAATAAAAAAAACCCACTTTCCCATCATATTAATAAACTCCAAGCTCTGGATGCATGCTCGCTCCATTCAGGTTCTTCACACATTTTCATGCAAAACAAAACATTCTCTCAAGAAAATTTCAACAATTTCTACACCAGAAGAAGAATCATATAAGAGAAGTGCAAATTTGTGTGTGTGTGTGTGTGTGTGTACGTTTTTCTGGTTTCCTTTCTTTTGTTTTTTTTCTTGGGTTCATGTCACAGTGTGCATTGTATGCTTGTTTTGGGTGCGGGATCAAAAGACACTTTTAGAAGCTGAAATGGAGAAAGCTTGTTGTTTTGGGTGTGAGATCAAAAGAGAGAAAGTTAACTTGTTTTGGGCGTGGGATCAAAGACTGTAAACAAGCTGGTATGGAGAAAGCGAGCTTTTTTGTGTTGGGTGTGCAGGGATCAAAGAATTTGCAAGCTGATAGGAAGATTTAAGTTTGTTGTTTTGGTTGTGAGATGAAAAGGACTTACAAGCTGGTATGGAGAGCCTACGGCACACTTGCCAAGCTGAGTGACAAAGAACACCACCTCATCATCGCTTGCTTGCTTCACAGCTGCCTCCAGCGGCGTAAATTTCTCATCATCGCTGCAGGATCTCACACCCATACTTGTCTGTGTGTGTGTGTGTGTCTCTCTTTCTCTCTCTCTCTGATTCCACTTTCCTTCAAAGAGGAATTTTGAAAAGAAAACAATTTCTTGCAAGAAGAACAAGAAGAACAAGAACAAGAACAAGCTCAAAACTAACGAAATGTGGCAGATTAGTAGTATACTCCGAAGATGAGCTTGATTGATTGTGACAAAAAACAATTCCTCAACTTTCTCATCAAAATTGATAACTTGGGTACTCTCCAACAACAACACTGAAAATCCATGTTCTACAAATCAGCCTGCCCAAGACCACATACTACATCACTCGCTACTGATACAAAATTCAAACATTCCACAAGCAACAAAAACATGGTAATGGGTCCTCCTCCTCCTCCACAGTAGACAGACATTCTTTCTCTTGATTTTAAAGAAAAACACAAACGTTGACCCAAAATTGATCATGTAACACAACACAAAAGTTGAGATTCTGCTTCCCAAAAACAAAACACAAAACAGATTATTACATAGCCAAGTTTCAGCACAAAAAAATTTCATCTCACTCTCACTCTCACTCTCACACTCTTCTTCCTCTTCCTCCTCTCATGATGATAATGCTTAATGACTCCTTAAAAACCCCTCGATTGCATCATTTGCTTATGGTAGGTGAAATTTTTTTTGTTCTCCTCTCTTTCCTTCAATGCAAATATAAAAATTGCAAACTTTGTTCTCTCCATAAATGCAATGGCACATTACTACTAACTAAGTATTTAATGACTTGGGGTCCTTTTCATGACACAATTAAGTTGTAATGTCTTGGGGAGAGTGGGGTGATTTTCCATGGAAGCATGAGGAAATGGTGAAGGAAGGAAGGGATGGGTGGGTGGGTGGGTGGGTGGGTGGGTGGGCAACAAAAACGTGTGTGATTTTCATTTGTGATTCCTTCATTGATTGTAGAAGACTTTTGATCATCACTTCTTCATAAATTTGTGCATGTCTTGTTGTTGCTTTTCCCAAGGGATTTGAGATTCATCATGACCCCATGATCCTCCTTCTCCTCCTCCTCCTCCTCTCACCCATGAGTAAAAGAACTAGGCTACCCAAATTGTGTCTTATAATTATATACCATGTGTGCATGTAAATTAACTTGTATGCTTGGGGGAGTGGGCAATGGGGGAAGTTACTTACTTACAATAGTCAATTGAGATAATAATAAGATGGGTTTTAGATTTTGAGACCTTTTTGTTTTCCTTTCTTTTTTGGGTTGCCATGTTTTCTAATTTTCTTTTTTTGATTTTAAATTTACATAAAAAAAATTTGTTCCATAATTTTAATCCCACAACTTGTTACTTACTACTACCCACCAGCTCAAATTTTAAAAATTAGAAAAAAAATAATGGCTGCTACTACTGCCCCCCCAAGTCCCATATAAGGTTTTATTTTACTAAGGCTTTTTTAAAAAAAATTCTAATTAAATTTTTTTGGTCCTTTAAATTGTATGTAATAATTAATTATGCATGGGTCAATACCACAGATGGTGGACACGTAGGAGATTCTCATGAAATTGTTTGTGATTTCACACGGACTTTTCTAGGTTCCTGTGTTGTTTTGTTTCAAGCATGTAGAAAAGTGTGGTTTTTTGGCCAGACTTGGGAGTTGCAGCTTTTAATGTCCCACAGGCTTAATATATGGCTCTTATATTATTAGGGTTTCAATTTTAAAAGCTGTAATTCTATTCAGACTAGAGCTTTCAAAGTATGATTCTAAAGCTTCACCCAACATGTCAAGTTTGATTCTAAAGCTTCACCCAACATGTCAAGCTTAGGTTTAGGTTTTCATGCAGATCCAGTGTTCTAGAAATTTGAAAGAAGCACAAGAGCAAAGGGAAAAAAAAAAACACAAGGGGTGTGTCAATCACACTGTAGCCTTGCCATTTACATTAAAAAGTATCTTATTAAGGCAAAAGAAGAAGAAGAATTATGGAAACTCAACTATTTCACCATGCAAAAATATATTATCTTGAAAAAAACCCTCTAAAAGAAACCAAAATCCTTCAAGATATTATTATTATTATAACTCTATAATAACTAATCTCAAGTTTCAACACAAGTCAAAATATTTATCTTTCAAATATCCTCATAAAAAATAGACCCATTACCTAGAGTCCAAACTCCCTTCCGGAGCTATACTCTATAATGAATCTCAACACAATATCCTTGCCTACCAAGGCAAGGCCAACAAGCAAATAGCACAAGTAACAAATGTGCAAGAACTTTGTCTCTTAATATGAGGAACATCTTGAGTAAAATCTATGAGTAAAATACAAAGAATGATGCATAAAAACTCCAAATTCTTGTTAAAAGTTCTTTGCAATTTTGCATGTAACATGTAAGTACCACCCTATTATTTTACCTTGGCATCTATGACACTAATTGTATTATTTTCAGAAAATGTCAAAAAAAATTCAGAATTTTTTTCTTCAAATGACCAATATATTTGAAGGAAAAGATTGATTTTTTCAGGAATATTATTTTTATCAAAATGCAAACTTGGAAATTAATTAATTAATTAATTAACTAATTGATGAAAATGTGTCAGAGCTGCCAAGGTATTGTGGTAGTTCATTAAGGCAACTCTCTAAAACAATTCAAGGCATCAATCTAAACAATCTCGTTGGTTGTATGTTTTTTTTTCTTTGCACCGAGGGACAAGCCTATGATGCTATTACAATATTTAAGTGCAATTTTACTGAAGTTAATTCCTCAAAACAATTGAAAAAATTCCCATTTTAATAGTTTGATTGTTCATATAGGTCTTTTTCATCCTTAAGCACAAGCCTATTCTATAGACCCAATATACATTTGTGTATGTTTTATGCACTAATCCTATTATAACCTTTGTCTGTGTGCATAGATGGTTTAAAACAATTACAACAAAACTAGTGTTTTTCTAATTGGCAAGGATTCACCGAAAAATGAAATTCAAAATTCAAATTTTGGCAAATAAGTGATTTTGGAGGGTTTTAAGTTTTCAAAAGTGAGAAAGAAATTTAAATTTTTTTTTAAAATCGCTCTATTATTTGTATACTTGGTCTTCATTGTGTAGCCACAAATGTAGAAGGATGATTAAATATTTTTGCTTCATATTTGGTTTATAGCCAGATTGGGCTAAATCTTCCTAGGGGTGGTCACAACTTTTTCTAGAAGTTCTATGGATGATCGCCACTTTGGCTACATTAAAAAAATAAAAAATATATATAAAAACACACTGATAGATACCATGCCAAATTTTATTTTCCAAATACAAAAAAACAAGAAACAAAAGGAGGGGAATTTATACCCAAGTTAAATGGATGCCCTAAGGTACATAACCTAATGGGTGGATTTGTGTTTAAGTACAGAGCTTTCCTAAATTAAATACACTTATACTCTCTTATTATACTTATTATACTCTCTTATAATTTACCCTATGAAACATGGGTTCTACATCATTACATGAACAATAGTGCACACCCTATCAATAATTTCACATAGTGTGTGTGCCCAATTAATGTGTAGTCATAAATGACTTCTCCTAGGACATTGAAGCATCAAAGTAATTTATTCACATAATATGAAGTTTAATGATGAAGAACTTGAAGTTTTCTAGTTTGTTCAATACCCTTGGATGTGCCTCCTTGTGTGTGCCAACCTTTCTAGGGTTTGGTCTTTCTAGGCCTTGCCACCTTGGGTAGGATCACTTGAAACCCCACTCACAAGGAAAAGGTTGGCTTTTTCATCACTACCTACTTGTTCTACATTATGTGGTACATCCCATTGCACAATGGAAAAACACATGTGTCCATGATTTAGCCCATCCTCAAATGGGTTATGAGAAATGATTTGTGGGGGGGGGGGGGAGGGCTATGTGCCATTGCACTTGTAAAATGGCAAAAACCAAATATGTCACACCCAAAGGTTTTAGCCTATTTGATTCATCCCAAAGATAATGGTATAACAACTCGCTATGTTCACAACTAGCTCGCTTGCCCTATGTAGTGTAAAGGAGTTGAAATTCATCTTGGACAAAAATCCATGACATAAGTAGTTGTGCTATTGTGAACCTTTGGTGATGATGCATGGTCATTGTGGGCAATTGTTGAGGACATGATTTGGGATGTGAACGTATGATGACGACACATGGCCGTTTGTGGGCACTTGTTGGGAACATGATTCCAAATGCATTGAAACATGCCTTGAAAACATAAGTCGGGACAATATTGCCCTTCAAAGTCTCTAAATTTTCATCCATGATTTGCTATACTAAAATCAATCCCCCATTTTTTCTCTTTTTCGTTTTCTTTTTTCCCTTTTTGTAGAGTAAGGGGATTGTAACATATGTCTTTCTGGAAAAGGAAGTACACAAGTCAAGAGAAATTACAATTCTTAACCCATGAAGGTCCCAATTGGTTCAAGAAGATGTTGCACGAATTGCTGTTCATTTTCTTCATGTTGTGGAATCCTACTCTATTTGTAAATTTTCAGACAATTGTCACTAGGAATTGAGCAAGTTTTTTTCTAACAAATTCTGTTGTCTTTTTGACAGAAAATGGGAATTTTTTTTGTAGAAATGTGTTTTCCTAGTGTAAATTTGACTAATTTTTCTATTTTTTGGATGCATCATCCAAATTTTTCAATATCACGCAATTGGAAAACAAAGTGCACAAGTAAAGTGATAAACCCTAAATAGGTATTACACATTGAATTGTTAGTTCACTCAAGATAATTAAAAAAGCAAATTCAAACCAAAATCCAAACAATGTCATTAGCCTAGAAAAAAATCTTCAATCCTACTCACAACCTTATTATGCTAAACATTGAAAATAATGAGCCCTTTCTAACATTTCCATTAGTCCTCTAAAATTCCCACAATTTTACCAAACTCTATTACACACTTATCTCGTAGTTCATTCGAGATAACTAAAGGAAAAAAAATCAAACCACAAAACCCAATAATTTAATTGGTCATAACATTTTTTCTGAGCACCTACACACAAGCCTATTCAATACCTTCTTTCATATATTAATACACTAATATTATAACCCTTGTTTGTATACAAATAACAATTTAAAAAAATCCTAGTTGAGGCATGAATACAAAGATTCATATGCATTTTCCCCATACCAGGAGACAAGAGGAAAGCCAAACACTTTCAAAAAATTTATCCCTCTCGTTGGGAATTAGTTATTGTAGTAACTTGGTGTGGCTTTAACACAAATTCTGTTATTTTTAAAAGTGATGAAATTTTCAAAAAATATTTTGTGAAAGAAAATGAAGAATATATATTGAAATATTCAGTGAATATTTTGTTTTCGAAATGAAAATTTCAAAATTAATTAATTATTCAACAAACATGTACTGAAGCCACCCCTGTACTACAATACTTGCCTTGAAACAATGTGTGTGTATGTGTGTTTGTGTTCCCCTAATTAGCCTCCTTCATGTACTCCCTTGACAAATACAATGGGCAGAATTTCATCTTTTAATTGATGCAACTTGATTTTCAATCTAAACTTTTAACCCATTTAATAAAGTTATTCTTAAAATAATCCTTATTTTGACCTTTTTTTAAAAATCTCACCGTATTCACTCATCCCTCCTTTTGAGCTTATGCTTAAATTCCATCAAAATGAACATCACTCTTTAAAAGTAAAGATGAGTTGTAAACTAGAATTATTTCTTACTTCATTTTAAGGTTTATGGTGTGAAACTCCATACCTATCATTATTTAAATGTCAAAATCATCTTTTACTCTATTTTTTTAATTATTCATAGGAGTGCTATGTGATTTGTGGGTGCTTCTACAAATATGGCTTTGGTTTATGAAGGAGTGATCATTTTGGGATTAGTTTGTTCTTGTTTTGTTTTTCTTGTGTGTGGATGTGGATGATGCCAACAATGGAGTGAAGCAAAAGAACAATGGAAATTAGAAATAACTATTTGTGGAAGCTAAATGCCATTTTTATTTTTATTTTTGTTTTGTGTCTTGCAAGAAACTGATGTTATATTTGTTCTTGTTTTAGTGTTGTAGTTTCAGTGATGGGAAAAATGCCTAAATGTATATTCTAGTAAGTCTATGTATCAAATTTTCAAGGTTTTTGTTGCACAAGAAAGTTGGTAAACATTAAATTAGACGCAATAGAATCTTTAAAGCATTGATGAATTAATGAAAGCATTTAAATGATAAATGCAGTTGATTTACTGATGGCATTATGTTATTTAGGTTTTATATACGTGAGTTTTTGTGATGAATTGTGCATATTTGTGGAGGTCGAATACCTATCAATGTGGGAGCTTCGAGCACTAACTTTGTTTTCTAGGAAGTAATTATGTTGTATGATGTTCAATTTATGATATTCTCAGGAATGTGCGGTGTTTTGCTTGTTTATACCATCTCTGGTTCATGTTTGCAGAAAAATCAATTTTGTTTATTGTTGTGATTTTGTTTGGGGAACAATAAGACATTTTATGAAGGGTGTGGGGATTGTTAGTTTCTTGTGACATCAAAAGATCATGATAGCCCAATGAAAGGGGATCTGGAGTGATCCAATCCATCTTATGCCAATAGTTTTAGAGTTGTGCAGTTTTAGTCATATATGAGCATAATGCAAAAATATTTATTGATGTGTGACATTCCTATAATTGCATGATTATTCTAAGTTTCTATCCATGAGTCTTAAACTATTGATGATGAAAGTGCTTGTATCAATGGTATGCTTTCCTTTTTTGTGTCAAAACATGTTATATCTTGTGTGCTTGTGTTAAATTAAAAGTTGATAGATTAAAGGTAATGTGTGATTGAGTTATAACATGATAGATTCTAGTGAGGAACACACATTTATCATAGAAGTTCCTCATTTGTTGCATGAGCAACAATTGATGCAATTGTTTCACATGGATGTTGGAGTGGTTATTTTGGAACCAAGATCCATTATTCTTCGCATTACAAATTTTGGAGTTATCAACATTTTTGGAATAGACCCATCAAAAGCCAAAATGGGGGAGATAGCAATAAAAACATCCTGTAATGGCTTTGAAACTTGGGCTCAAGTGTGGATGAAGATACATAATGGCAATAGAACTTGAAAAAATATTGTTCAATTTCAAGGAAAAACTTACTTCTCCCACTTCTATTCCACTCATAGTTCCCATATTTGAAAGTAGGGATTTAATTCCTCATAATGGATACATTTAAATTCCTAATGCAACAAGATTGAAAAGCCATAAAATACATTTTTTTGTTCCTGGGATGGAAGAATTGTTTGCATCTAAGGACAAGCTTATTAGGGTAGAACATATTGGGTGTTTATCTAAGGTGATGAATTGGGAAGTTGGACATTATCAATATGGATAAATCTAATGGAACTTTAAAATCTTTGAAATTACTAAATTTGCTAACACCTACAAGCTTTGGTGCAACATCAATTGGAGAAGAAAGTTAATAGTTGTTATTTTGGATAATTGAATCTTGAGTATTATTAACATGGTGTTACAATGTGAGAAGCATTATGTGAACAAGGTATGAAATTTCAATTTAGATAAATTTTTTGACACCTCTTGTTTTGATTTGTTATTTAAGATGTTGAGAAGAAGAAACCCCCATTTTATGTTAGAAACATTTGGATACCTATTCTAATGATAGAAGGAGATAGATATGTTAGATTCTTTGTACTTGACATGGAAAAATTGTTCAAGAAAGGGGGATAAAGTTGTTAAAGTAAAGCACGTTGGAATTACACCCAAGTTGTTGAGTTGGTTGTAAGAACATGGACCTATGGGAAAAAACATCTAGATAAATGAAAGCAAAGATCATGTTGATTTCTATGTTGGATAGATAATAGGGAAATGCATTATTATTAAGATAACAATTGAAAATGACAAGCCTTAAAGACATGGATGAGTTTTTTTGGGGCAAGGAATTTGAGGATGTCCATGATTGGGTTAAAGGCTAAAAATGGCAATAGAAGTAAGAAGGAATGATGAATAAAAGTTGTTCAAGATTGCCAACTTGAATTTAAGAGGCAAATCAAAAAAATGGTTCAAGAAAATGGTAGCTATCACTCTTATTAATAAGCAAACCATGTTGTTGAAGTATGGGACTGTGGATAAAGAGGAGATTAAAGTCAAGTTGGATGTGATCAAGCAAGAACCCAAACAATGAGTTCAAGGGTATTATGACATAATGGAAAAGTTGTTTACAAGAGGCAAGCTTGAGGATGCAAAGCGTAGGAAAAGGTTTTTTCTTGGCTCTATCTTAAGATTTAAATTTTGTGTGATACGGGATTATGTAAAGATGGAGTTATGGGTGTATGCACTCTAAGGTGGTTCATTTTTGGCAAATTTTTCACTCCCTAAAAGTCCATATGGTAGTGTTAAAATGGCAGTCTATGTTGATATCATTAATTTAGTGGGGAATTACATGGTGGTTAATGAATTAAAAAGTTCATATGAAGAATAGCCATTATAAAAAATTCTTTAATGTACATGTTAAGAAAATAAAAATTGAAATCCACCCAAAAATGATTATGATATGGACTTATGAAAATATGGCTCATTTTACGCCATTCAAAAGTTCATAACTTTTTTTGGTTAGTTTTTTTTTAGCAATTTTTCTACACATATGTTCTTTTTGTTTTAACATTTCATATATTGAGTCCCTATAGTATATCCAAAATAAAATTCATATACAAAAATGCATGTATATAGAGGCACAAACAATAAACTAGTCCATATTTTTCAACTTGAAAAGTTCATTACTATATATTTGGTATATATATGTTACAATTTTTTTTATAAATGTTTTCTTTTTAAGTTGACAATATAAATATAGTCACAAATTTGGAAAATTATTGTTTTTGTGCCATGTTTATAACATGTAAATGCACACCATTTTGTAAAAAACTAGATTGTGATGCAAAAAATGAGCCACCCTACCTTGCAACCACCTATATGCTTGTTGCATTTTTAGAAGTGGAATGGGTATTAGCTAAATTGGGTGAAACTTCATTTTAACTCATGAAAAAGGAGCATGAAGATGGAGTTGTGGTTGATGCAATGGTGGAAAACAAGTCAATGTTTTCAATGAATCATTCATAATTTTGTTTAAAAAGAAATTTCATCAAATTATGGAGTAGGTTTTCCAAGTGAATAGTCATTATGCCAAAATGTGGTTTCTTGACTAGGACATGTTGCTACTATTGTCTAAAATAGTCATGTAGTTGTAAATGAACTTGAATTGTAATCATTTTGACGATTATAGTCATAATTATGAGTCTACAACTACAAATATGATTATGATTACAACTATAGGTAATTATGACTACAAAACTAATGTAACCATATTAAAGTAATTACTTGATCTTGTTTCAACAAGTTTAAAAAAATAAAAAAATATACATATCAACATGGTCAAATTTATATTAGAAGCCTAACTTAGCTTAATTTACCTTAATTTAATTTAATTTAAATAATTATTAGTTTAATATATTTAAAATTAGTTTAATTGAAATTAATTTATTTTGACTTAATCCAATCTTAATTTAACCCACTTAAGGCTAGTTCACCCTAAGTAGCCTATATAGTTTGTCTTAAATAACCTAATTTATTATAAATAATCTTCTATTTTAACTTAATGTAACATATTTTAACATATGTAAGCTAACTTAGAACAACAAATATTTTGTAAGAAAATTAAAATTAAAAAATTGTAAATTATATTTAACCATATTTTTTCAAAAGGTCATTATATATATATAAATTTAATATGTTGTAAATTTATCAATCCTAAACCCATAGATAAATTTGGTAAAATTTTGTATAAATAACATGAAATTGCTTGAATTATGTTATTTTTGTTATTAAAATAAGATATTTAGATTAAACTTGGCTAGACTAGAACTAAAGTTCATTAATTTTGTTTAATTTTGGTTTAAGTAATATAAATGAGGCTAAAGTAGGTTATTTTGGCTAAAACAAGATAAATTTTCTTATATTTTGAAAGACTTGGCTAAAACTTGGTTAAGCTTGGTTAAATGAACATATGTATATTTTGAAAAAATGATTTTGGCTAAATTTGGTTAAACCTTTTAAGAAAAAGTTAAATTTGGTTATGTATTTGGTTAAATTTTAATAAATTAAGCTAAACTTGGATAAATTAAAATATTTAGGTTAAACTTTGATACTAAAATAAAATTTGGTTAAAATTGGTGAAATCAAGTTACATGAAAGCACTTAGGTTAACCATCGTCAATTAATCTTGGCTAAATTTTAAAAATTTTGAGAAATAAATTTTTTTAGTGTATTTTGTTGAACTTAAGGCCAACTAGGCTAAATTGAACTAATTAATCTAAATTTCTATATATTTAAAACATATTTCAGTAAATATTTATATACATATAACATTGCATATGTATGTGTATATATTTTATTAAATATGTAGATTTTAATAAATTTAAAATGATAGAAATAATAAATAATAAATAACCATTGCAATTATAATGTTATGTAAAGTGGTTGGATTATAATAAAATTGATAAAATTAATTGGTATTCTTTTTCTTCTAAATATCAATTCTATTAATTAACTTACAATATACTGAAAATAAATATAAAATTTGAATTAATGTATGATTATTAAATTAATTGATATAATGAAAATTAAATATTCCTATATAAAGTATAAATATTGAATATATATATATTATTAAGAATTTCACATTATATTCATATTTCAGAATTAAAAATAAATTTAAAATATTCAAATTATACATCTATTTATTAAAGTTGATCATGTATTGAAACATAACGGATATGTTAAAGTTTTAAGAATTCAAAACTGATTTTCTATGTACAAAATTTTTTATTTGAATTTTTAATTGGTCCACATATGTAGATTATGCTCCAAAGTTTAATAATTCATATTCATATGTTCATTTGAGTAAGTATTGGAAAAGAAATTAAATTTTAGACTTTGTATTTTTATACATTCAAACATTGGAACATTAAAAAAATTTATGTGACAACATTGTGTCACATGTGATGTGTTAGGTTGATGGCAAAGGCCTTTGACCAATTTAAGTAGGACCAAGGATCAATACTTGTTCCCACCATGTTGACTGGTTTGACCGTGTTGATTATAGTCGACTTTGATCATCGGTATGATAATGACATATGTTGATTATGTTGACCAATGGTATGTATAATACAATTCATGTACAAAACATATGTATACGATATATAAATAATAAAAAATTAAATGAATAATTATTTTGTAAAATCAATATTCGAAAATATATTCGAATATATTCAAATAGTAATATAATAATATTATTTTATAAATATACATAATTTTATTATATACAAAAATATTATATATATAATATTCTATAGTTGTAGGTGCAATCGCAATGGTGGTTATGATTATGACCATTTTAACAACTAGTTGCATTTACAACATGGTCATTCGGACTATAGAATCATGTAGTCATAGCTAGTCATAAATGCCATGTTTTGGCATTGTGAATTATTCTACATGCTAGATATGCAATTCCATCAATCATGTCATTATTATATGTTTGAAAATAAGGGACCTTAAACCTAAATGTGATAAATGCGATTTTTTTCATAGGACAAAAAAAATGTGGTGTCAAATGTGGGTATTGTACAAGAATGGGCCATATAGTGGATAAATGTTGGAAGAAAGGGAAATATGTCAAACTATAGTCTACAACAAATAATTACCTAGAATTTTTTGTTTGATAATGAAGCCACTAGATTGGAGCAACTGAATTGGTATCGTGGAGCCAAACATGATATTTTTTGTAGTGCCAAAATACCAAGAAGAAGGTTGCCAATGGAGATGTAAGTGTTAGAGGTTGATGAAGTTAAGGACAAAACTATGGAAACATGACCAATGGATGTCATGAAAGAAAAATCATCATGATCCAAAATCCTAACACATTTCATCAAAGGCAATATTGTTTTATCTCCAATGGAAACATTATGTTTAATCCTGGAGAATTGGAATACTTGGAAAGTTTAGTTAAGTTAGCATGTAAGAAGTGAGATGAAAGTTTGAAATCAATTAATATAATCAAGTCAGAAGAATCTCAAGCAATCCATAGGATCTATATCAACAAAAGTCGTTGGAATAAGACTTACATCTATTAGTGGAAGTCAACAACCATTTGGTGGAAGGATTAATCAATACAAGAACATCTACGTCTATTATGGCAATTATAGTGGTCCATGGACTTGGAATAATGCATTTGGTTATGGGATTAAAATCGTACAAGACTACTTTTGGTGTGGTTATTCAAGTGTTGGGAAGGATAAATGAAACTTGTAAAGGTTGGAGCGATTCAGTGCCTAGTGACATTCATGATTATAAACACCACCACTTATGACTTATTACTTGGTTTGGAATTTTTGATTAAGATAGGGCATGTTGTGAATGTGGAAAAAAAAACAATCCAAGTAAGGCGAGGAATTGGAAATAACATACAAATCTTACCATTGAACATGGTTAATATGTTACAAATTGTTAAGGAGAAAGTGCAACCTAAGTCTAATGTAAATGCAATGATGATGTTAGAAGGACCCCAAAAAGTGCCATTATAGATGATGTGCAATTCTTGCATGCTATTTCGGAAAGAAGTTAAAATAGCAAAGGAGATAGCCAAGATGCATTTGAAGATGAAGACCATGAACTTTAAATGGCTAAATATGTTAAAACATTGAATCTAATTGTGTGTAAAGATCACGAGATGATGGAAGAAATGTAAGACAATGGATTATAAACATTTGTCATGTAGTAGGGGCCAAACCAAATTATCAACATGTTACTAAAACACTATGAGAAATTGCATTTGTTAAAACCATATTATTATGCAACTAGAGCTCAAAAAAAAATTCGTATACAACTATTGTGCAATTATCCCTTAAGTATTACAACTATTATGCAACTATCCCCTGGAAACATGGGGAATTAATAAATAAATTGTCATATCAAAAAATCAGTTAATTGTATTATAGTTGTAAATGAGTTGAAAATGAGTCTTCTACATGGTAATTTGTACACATAGTACATACATCTATAGTCAATCATGTTTCATTTTCTGGGGAATCGCATTATAGTTGCATGTGACAATTATTTTAAAATTATTATAAATATGCCACTTATGCAATAACCATGTTGCAATTACTTTACGATGTACATACATGTGATGCCACATGTTCATAGTTCCACTACCCATTATGGATACATTTGTAACTAGTTTTTTTACTATGATTCCCATTAATACAACTAGTAGGGCCATTAATGCATCACTATTGAATTACTGACGTTTAAATATTTTGTAATTATTGTGCAACAACTTGTAACTTAATAAGGATATAAATTCATATGAAATATTTTATAAATAATTATTGTTTCAATAATTTGACTATTAAATATTAATTGCATTTAATACATTCAATTATTATGAAATGATTATTTATAATAAATAAATAAATTTAAATTAACTAACTAACTAATTATGTTAATTATACTAAATAATATGGATGTATAGGAAAAGTAATTATTCATCAAATAATAATTAAATATTTATTTATTTTGGTTTGGGATACTTAATAATGAATTAAACTGATTAAATTAGAATAATTATTATTTCATCAATAATTACTAGATCATTAATTATCTAAATTCAATAAGAAATTAATTATTTGGATACATTTAATTAATTTAAATGTGAAATTAAAAGCAAAGAAAATATTATATTAAAAATTTAATTCAACTATACACATGGATATGCCTAGTTATACCTTGATTTTTTAAACCCAAATTCATATTTAATTTTCAATGTTTAGAAATGATTTTTTTCAATAATTTATTGATTATTAATTTTTATTAAATTAAATTAATTATTATGAAATAATTATTTTAAATCAATAATTAACTATTAATATGCATTATAAATATGTTTGATTCAAATAATTAGTTTGTTATTTTTTAAAACAACTATTAACGTTTTTTAAATTAAATAATAAAAGACTAATTATATGAATTTAGATAATTAATCGTCTAATAATAAATTATTTGAAATAACTAACAAAAAAATTAGATGAATTAAATAGATTACTTCAAATAATTAATATATTAATTAATTAAAATAATTAATTATCATATGTTTAATTCAAAATTTTGGTTTCAAATAATTATTTTAGATAAAATCATATATATATATTTATAATTACTAACTTAATTGTATGACTTACATAATGAAAATGTCACAAAACATGTGGGAAAAAAATTTTGTACTTACAACTCGATTTGTAAGTTAAAAATAACAAAATGATTTAACCCATATGTTTTGTCTTTGAATCCCATGTCACAAATTATATAAAAAATGGGTTTTTTCTTATGTTCTCACATTAAGCTACACATGCCATTTTGGGATGAGCTTTTAAAAGTTTAACCTTAAAAGGAAAACATAAATATACATACCTACATATATATATTCATTTAGTCTTGTATTTTCCTACTTACCAACATATTTACCTATGGCTATGTACCGACCTACCTTATATATGTATGTATGTATGTATGTATATGTATATTATATTTCAAAATTCAATTAATACACCATATGGCAATTTTGAATTGTGTCAGGTGTCAAATTTTAATGGATGGATGAAAATTAATAATGTTAACATGATGTTATGGTTGTAGTTGTAGTGGAATTGCAAAGTAGTTGAAAATAAGTTATTTCAATTGAATTGCAAGGCTAGTTGCAAAACACCCCTTTTTCTCACAGTGGAAGAACAAACTGATAACATTACCTTTCAAAAGTTTTTCGATTCTAATGATTTTAAGGATTGGATGAAATGTGTTGCATAGGTTGAGGAGAAAGGGAATGAAATTTTCATTGGTAATCAATTTGGATAATGTTAAGCAATATTTCAATTACATATGGGATAGTGCAAATAAAAGGAAGAATTTACATTTGCAACATAGTTATGACATTCTTGGTGCGAGAATGTTATGGAAGCCCAAAGAAGCAAGAATTTTAAAGAATTTTTAAAAAAATTATAGATCAACCAGTGTAATTTGGTAAACATTCGCGGGTAAAGAA